>Ga0265297_10002567_pt1 | contig 36280 bp, 34 predicted proteins | sample Munlanlwell13791_FD_192502 | JGI IMG/M metagenome (GOLD analysis project Ga0265297, IMG submission 192502) | Leachate microbial communities from a municipal landfill in Southern Ontario, Canada - Leachate well 137-91 | ecosystem: Engineered > Solid waste > Landfill > Unclassified | place... | reverse complement strand
TTGATTATTCTCTCGACTTTGAGACCGGCAATCTCTCCGGCTTGTTTGGTAGCCTGGCGTTGAGAATCATCGAAGTAAGCCGGAACAGTAATAACGGCACGATCTACCGTTGTGCCCAAATACGCTTCGGCATGAGCTTTCATAGTCTGAAGGACTTTGGCTGAGATTTCCTGGGGGGTGTAAACTTTACCGTCAACTTCTACGCAGGCCATACCATCTTTGCCGGAAACTACCTTGTAGGGAACCATTTCCTGGGTTCTTTTGGTTTCCGGATCTGAGAACTTCCTTCCCATCAGGCGTTTGATGCTGGAGATGGTGTTTTTGGGGTTGAGAATCATCTGCCGCTTAGCTACGTCTCCAACCAGGTTTTTTACCGGTTCTACTACCGAAGGGGTGGTGTTGCGGCCGGTATCGGCGGCGGGAATAACTTTGGGATTTCCCCCCTCCATAACGGCAACGCAAGAATTGGTGGTACCTAAATCAATTCCGATTATTTTAGCCATTTTGTATTTGCTCCTTTTTCTTAACTTTGACCTTTGCAGGCCGAATAACGAATGAGTCTATTTTATAACCTATGGCGGTAACTTCTGCAATAGTATTGTAGGGCTCTCCCACAAGAGTTTCAACGCATTCGTGCAACGAAGGATCAAATTCATTGCCTATTACAGGAGAAATTGCTTGCAGCCCTGAATTTTCTAACACTGTGTGGAACTGTTTTACCGCCATATGGACTCCTGGGTCTCCCGAATGCTTATCGGCTAAGTCCAGAATGTCCAAAGTGGGAATAAGCTGAGAAATGATATTGGCAGTAGCAAAGCGAACGAAGTCTTTTTTATCGGCTTCAATGCGTTTGCTAAGATTTTGATAGTCAGCCAAAGCTCTTTTCCAATTTTCGTCTAAGAGACGAATTTGGTCTTGGAGAGAAGCAATTTCAGGTGGTGTTTTTTTATTTTTCATATTTTTACCAATTGGCATTCATACCGGAAATAAGCTGGGAAAAGTAACGCAGTGTGGGGATAACATAAGGGAAATTCAAACGACACGGACCAATGACTGCCATGGTACCACGGCGATTTCCTCCGGCGGAAAAGTCGGTAAAAGCCATACCTATGGGTTCAAAATACGGCCAACCCAGATCGGCGCCAAAGACAATATGAATAGGGTCTTCGCCGTAATTTTTTTCAAAAAATACCTGGTTGATCCGGGATTGCTGATCCAAAAACGTGAGTAAAGTTCTGGTGACGTCAATATCAAAAAACTCCGGCATGTCCAAGATATTTGCGATACCGGCGTAGTAGATGTCACCCTGATCGGTGGCAATGACCGATAAATTTTTTGTGCGATCTGCTAAGGCTAGACTGGTTTGACGCAGCAATCTATCGAAATTGAAACGGGAGTCCCAAACTCTTTCCTTGGTAGAGACTTCGTCGGCGACCGAGAGCTGTTTTTCCTGCATGAGATTGTCTACATAAAATCGCAGTCCCATAGGGGTAGGAACTCTTCCGGCCGAGGTGTGGGGCTGATTAAGAAAACCGTCATGAGTAAGCTGGGCCATCTCATTACGGATAGTGGCCGGAGACACTCCGAGAGAATATTTCTTTTCCAGTTGTTCACTGGCTACCGGCTCGGCGGAAGAAATATATTCTTCGACTAAAGCTTTCAGAATTTGCGTTTGGCGGGGTGTAGGTGACATAGTCTTAGCAGTAAGTTATCATGAGTGCTAATGGTTGTCAATACCCCAGCATTGGCAGCAAAGGTAAAACGAAGTACAATCACACTAATGAAAAAGTATCACCAAATTATTTCTTTTTTCGGAGTAATTATTCTGGCACTTTTACTACCGACAGTTTTGAGAGCAACAAATAACCTGGTTAAGTATCTAGTCGGCGCAGAAGGACGACTAGCGGCAATATCAATAGACACTAGCCGCGAATTGGGACCATTACCCAAACCGTGGCTGGCTCTTGCCCAAGGCGGACAAGAGTTGACTACATTTCTAGAAGATAACGCTACAGCAGTTGCTTCACTTAGACCAGAGTATATACGGATAGATCACTTATATGACGGTTTTTCTGTGGTAACGAGAAACAATAATCAACTTGTTTTCGATTGGTCGAAAATAGATCCGGTTGTTAAAAAGATGACAGACTTGGGCGCCAAACCATTTCTGTCCTTGTCATATATGCCAGATGTCCTTTCTCCCGACCTGACCGGAGAACCTAAAAATTGGGATGAGTGGTCATTGATAGTTCAAAGAACGATTGAACACTTTAGTAAAAATATTGATGGGGTTTATTATGAAGTGTGGAACGAACCCGACCTATTCGGAAAATGGACAATGGGTGGTAAAAAAGACTACAAGAGCCTGTACCTTTATTCAGCAAGAGGGGCAAAGGGGGCAGAAGCAAATGCGGTTTTGAAAGAATTTAAATTCGGAGGCCCGGCAACCACGGGGCTGTACCGAAATTGGATAGATGGGCTGTTGGGATTTGCGTCGGAGAACGACCTTCGTATGGATTTTATATCCTGGCACAGATATGATCTGAATCAAGAGAAGTATCAGGAAGATTCCAGATTGGTTGAGGTGTATTTGGAAAGAAATCCTAAATATGCAGGAATTGAAAAAATTGTGACTGAAATGGGACCCAACAGTGAGGAGGGGAAGGAAAACGATACCAATACCGGCGCAGCTCAGACTATTGCTTCACAAAGATCTCTTATGGGAAGGGTGAGGTACGGATTTAATTTTGCCATTTCCGGTACGTGGGGAATAATTAATAAACCAAGGTTTAATGCATTAAAAATGCTTTCCAGCTTGGGTGAGCTGAGGATGCCGGTGACTGGGGAGGGTAGCTTTGTAAGCGCAATAGCAGCTAAGGATAAAAGATCAATCCAGGCAGTAGTCGTAAACTACGATCCCAAAAATAAGCATAGCGAGGTGGTGCCAATAAGTTTTATTAATCTAAAAGATAACAAATTCATCTTAAAAACTACGAATATGGATGGGCTGGTAAGCCAAAAAAATATTGCTACCAGCGAAGCTGTCTTACAACAACAAATACCCATGTCACCAAATAGTGTCGTGCTCCTGGAGCTGACACCGACGTTATAACTAGTAGACTTTCAAAAGTGAAAGAAAGGCTTCCTGGGGGATGTCGATTTTTCCGACTCTTTTCATACGGGACTTACCTTTTTTTTGTTTTTTTAACAATTTGTCTTTACGGGTTTGGTCGCCGCCGGACATTTTGGCTAAGACGTCTTTTCTAAAAGCCTTGATATCACTTCTGGCTATGACATGTCCACCAATCGCAGCCTGGATGGCAATTTCAAACTGCTGACGAGGAATAATGGTAGCCAGACGTTCAACCAAATCTTTACCAATAACTACAGACCTTTGCCTGGGAGCAATTTGAGAAAGCGAATCGACTAATTCACCGGCTACCAGGATATCGAGTTTAATCAGATCTGCACAGACGTATCCGGTCAATTCGTAGTCCAGGGTAGCAAAACCCTGGGACACGCCCTTGAGTTGATCGTAAAAACCATGGACCAGTTCGGATAAGGGGAGGCTGTAGGAAAGATTTACTATTTTGCCAATATATTGCATATCCAATAAAGTACCACGATGATCCTGACAAAGCTGAATTACCGGACCGACAAAATCTTCCGGGACAAAAATTGACAAATTTATCACCGGTTCTCTAATTTCTTTTATTACTGAAGGGTCCGGTAGATCCTGAGCTTTGGAAATGGTGGTAGTCTGACCCCGGCTGTTTACCACCTCGTAGCTAACTGACGGAGTGGCAGCAATAATGGATATACCAAATTCACGCTCTAAACGCTCCTGAACAATCTCGACATGAAGAAGGCCAAGAAAACCCACCCTGAACCCGTTTCCCAAAGCCGGAGAAAATTCAGGAGTATATTGCAGCGAACTATCCTGGAGACGCAGCTTTTGCAAGGCATCTCTGAGAGCATTGATTTCATCTCCGTCAGTGGGATAAAAACTGACAAATACCACGGGTTTTATTTGTTTATAACCCGGAAGACTGGGCTCACTAGGGTTTTGAGCAATAGTTTCACCCACGGTTAAATCCGAAATATCTTTTAAACCGGTGACCACATAGCCTACTTCACCGGCGACAAGACCCGGACGGGATTGTCTGTGAGGAACAAAGGTACCAATTTCCACGGCGTGGGTATCGGCGCCACTCGCTAGTAAATAAAACTTGTCATGAACGTTTATTTGACCGTCTATTAGCCTGATCCAAGCCACCACTCCCAGGTGGGGATCAAAGTTGGAGTTGAAGACCAAAGCCCGGAGTGCACCAGCCGGTGCACCCTTTGGTGGAGGAATACGATCAATTACTGCCTGAAGAAGCCCGGGAACACCAGCTCCGGTTTTTCCGGAAACCAAAAGGATCGAATCCTTGGAAAAACCCAAAATTTCATGAAGTTGATCGAGAGCCGACGGGACGTCGGCGGTACCTATGTCTATCTTGTTGACAACAGGAATGACGATTAAATTCAGTTTCTGAGCTTCACGGAAGTGGGCCAGGGTCTGGGCCTGAACCCCCTGGGTGGCATCCACCAAAAGAATGGCACCTTCGCAGGCGGCTAAAGAGCGGTTGACCTCATAGGAAAAATCAACGTGTCCCGGGGTATCAATTAAGTTAAGAGTATAACCCTGGTATTCCATTCTGACCGGGGCCAACTTAATAGTAATTCCCCGCTCCTGTTCGATGGGATTACTGTCCAAAAGCTGGGAGTGCATGTCCCGCATGGCTACCGTGCCGGTGACTTCTAAAAAACGATCAGCCAGAGTCGATTTGCCATGGTCCACATGAGCAATAATGGCGAAATTCCTGATATTTTGCATGAGGCTATTTTAACAGAAATCTCTCCATATCCTGATTTAAATCTCCCCCTTTTTCGTTCCCCCTCTTTGGGAAAGCGGGGAAGAGAAGTTTTCCCTCTTTTGCAAAGAGGGAATTAAAGGGAGATTTCAAAGAGAATATTCTTCGTAAGAATTCTGGCAAGGATGGCCTTTGGCAATGTAAACTACTCCCCTGTCTGGTTCAAAAACCAAAGAAGCAATAGTTTCCTCGGGGCGACAGATCGGATAATCAGTGTCTTTGGTGTCTGATAATAAGTCTTTCATATTTTGAACGGCCATATTGGGTTTAATTATCTGAATTGCTCGGTCATACCTACATTGTGAACTTTGAGTATGGAATTTTTCCAACTGCTTGAGGTTTGATAAGTAGTGATTAGTGTGAACATACGTTTCAGTTAATATTGGATCTACAACTACTTCATCACCTGCAATTTCAATATTTATCACTTGTTTGTTTTGCACCAACACATGATTAAAGCCTGAAGCTTTTTTAGTGTCTTTTATTAAGCCTATTGCCTCATTTAATGAATGGCATCCCAATATCGCTCGAGCAAGAAAATTTTTAGGAACTCCAAATTTATTTATTTGATAAAGATCATTGATACATTGGATCAGCCCCCAAGAGTTAACTCCTGCAGCAACTCCGGGAATAGCCCCAGCGTAGTTTAAGCTGAGAAAAGTGGTGCCATTTACGGTTGCGTGCAAAACGTACAACGAATCCAAAGCACTAATATGCCAATCTTCGTTGTGACCAATAATGGCACCATTTTGATTAAAACTAACAGCAATAGTACAGTGATCATGGTCATATTTTTCCGCCACGTCGTAAACTTCCCGGTTATTATTGAAGAAATATTTTTCAGAGGGGACATTAGCTGCAGCGGCAATTGCCTCCATCTCCTCGATATAGTGAGGAAATACTGATTTGGTGAAGGTGTAGTATTTTTTTGATTCTTGCAAAAGATTGTGGTAGTCGGGGACTTCTCTTTCATGTTGGAAAATCACTTGTCTGATTTTGTCCCCCATCCGGGTTCCAATAGCCGTACCAATATCCCAATAATCCCCGATTACTTTTATATAAGGAAAATTGCCCATAAGCGAATTATAAGTTTAATTTTTTAAAATTGTTACCAAACCTTTATCTGCATTTACTTCTACACGATCCCCATTTCTTAGCAGTTCAGTGGCAATTTGGGTTCCTACAATACAGGGAATATTAAGTTCCCGGGAAATTATGGCGGCGTGACAAGTAATCCCTCCCTCATCAGTAATTATCGCGGCGGCTTTTTTCATCGCCAGGACGAAATCCGGCATGGTCATAGGAGATACCAAAATTTCACCCGGCTTAAAATCCTGCAGGTGTTTTAGGGCAAACACTTTGCGAACGATTCCTTTGGCAATGCCGTTTGAAGCTGACCTGCCAGTGAAACTGGTTAAGTTTTCAGAAATTTTTGGATGTTCTAATTTCAAATTATATTTTTTTTCTACAAATTCTATTTCTTCCGGTTTGTATAAAATCCCGTCTGTAAAAATAAAACCTTTGGCTCTTTGTTTGAGATCTTTTAAATCGGGAAGTGTGTCTTTTTGAATTTCTTTAATTGATAAAACATCTGAAAAATCAGCAATTTTTGGATATATTTTTTTTAAAGATTCCCGAATCAAGTTATCCATGTCGTCACAGAGAGTGTTGTTCTGTTCTTTTAATTTCAAAATCGATGATACGTTCAAATTACCAATTTTCTCCGGGTCAGATTCTCCAATTTCCCACATGGCTAAAAACCAAGGATAGGCTTGCTGGAACATTTCAAGGAAAAATAGTAATTCATCTTTATTAGTAATAGTTTTCTTTTTCAGCTGGACAAGGATTTTCGTTAAGTTTAGGGTGACATTCGACTTTATTTTTTCGATAAATTTAGCATCTTTTCGGATTTGATCTAAAACTATTTTTCGAGACCAATCCAGTCCATGTAAATCATAATAACTAGCAATAGTGTCATTGTGACGCACAAATACGATATATGGAAACGATTGGTTAAGTTTATTGTTCCAAGGTTTGGGAGTTTTTGCCTCTCCATGGTACCAGATTTGCAACCAAGGTAGGGTAAATTCCCGGGTAAATACTTTGGTGTAAGTCGTTCCTTTTGGACTGCCCATCAGTAACATTATATAATTACCTTAATGCAGGATGTAAAAATACTTTCAGACAAAGAAACCGCTATAAGGATCGGTGATTTTCTGACCGGACCTAACGCATTTGAGCAAACGTGGGCACCTGATGAAAAAGAATTTGTAAAAAATGCACCTATGCAGAGTTTATCCAGGAAAAATCACAGATACTGGTATGTTGAACACGATGGAGAAATCGTCGGTGCAATCGGAGTTAGAGAAAACAAATACGGGAGCGGCGGATTTGAGATGGATGAAGATTATGTAGCCGTACATAAAAACTTTCGCCGAAATAAGATAGCTTCAAAGTTACTTCAAACAGCAGAAGGTTATGTTAAAGAAAAAGGTGGGCGATATATTCATGTATTAACGTGTGACATTGAGTCTTATAAACCGGCGAGAATTTTTTATGAGGGAAACGGATATAAAAAAGTAGCCGAAATACCGGGTTATTATGTCAAGGGAGAAGGAAGAATAGATTATTTTAAAAGTTTTGATTAATTCTGATCCGGGGCAGACAGGATAACAGGTTCGCTGAGGGGTTCGGCAGACGTAAAGAGCTGGCGGAGATTGGTAGCTTTTTTGGCAAGAGAAACAACTTCTGCCAACTGATCTATCCTGAAGAGGAAGCACAAAAACAGGTAAGTGAATAAACCAATAAAGGAAGCTACTCCGGTTAGGGCAATCAGGGGTAAGGTCCTAGTGGTATCAAAAACCAGCTGATCCAAAAAGTGCATGGGTATCCACAAACTGATACCGGTCATGAGACTGATCATGATCATTTTGATCAAAGAAACTAAGACCTGATTTTTTAGCTCGATCGGGGTTTGCAGTCGGTGGTTAAGAATCAAAAAGAGGGCAATTGTTTCTAATATGGAGGTGAGCGAAATGGCAGCTGCAAGTCCAATCACGCCAAGATGAAAAATTTGGACTGCCGTGACACTTAAAATTGTGTTTACCAATGCTGAAAATAGTCCGACCAACAACGGAGTTTTGGTGTCATGCAGGGAGTAAAATCCCCTGACAATTAATTGCATAATAGCCGAAGCCGAAGCTGAAACTACCAGGATAGCCAGGGTTTTTCCGGTAAGAAGGGTGGCTGTCCAGGGAAAGGAACTGGCCCCGAAGACTAACCGGACAATAGGGATACGAAGGATTATAAACAGAGTGCTAAGCGGTAAAGCAAAGAAGGCAACCTGCAAAAATGAATCGGTTAAAGTTTTATGGAAACGCCGTTTGTCTGATTGGGAGTATTGCAGAGACAAAGTGGGCAGGGCTGCCTGGCCAATGGTAACTCCAAACAAGGATGTGGGTAGAGCGTAAAGAAGTCTGGCCACGTTCAGAATTGTAAGCGAACCCGGGGCTAGTAACGAAGCCAAAATTACGGAAACAAATTGTTCTATCTGATCGATACCAAGAGCCAATGATCTGGGGGGAATCAGGGTAACGATTTCTCTCACTCCGGGATGAGAAAAATCTAACCTGGGGATAAAGCGGAAACCCAATTTAATGGCTGTAGGTAACTGAATAAGCATGTGGACAGCTGCTCCGATGACTACCCCCCAGGCCGGTCCGTAGATACCAAGCGAAGGTGAAAGAAAGTAAATTCCGCCGATAATACCCAGATTGTAAGCGACCGGAGCCAAAGCCGGAATCAGGAACCGTTGGTGCGACTGAATCATACCGGTCAAAAAACCGGAGATACAGAAAAAAAGTTGGGCCAAAAGCATAACCCGAAGCAAAGATGACATTGTGGCTATTTGGCTTGAATTAAATCCCGGAGCTATCAAGCGAGAAAATTCAGGGGCAAAAATAAAAATAACAACCGAAATAACCATAAATACCAATAAAATGAGATTTAGGGACATGGCGGCAACATACCAAGCCTCAGAGGTTTTTTTGGCCAGATATCTCGTAAAAATGGGGATAAATGCTGCGGAAAGCGAACCTATAACCAAGAGTTGAAAAATGGTGTCAGGGATGACAAAAGCGGCATAATAAACATCCAAAATCGGGGCTTTTAATCCAAAAAATACCGAAATTAAAAGACGGGTTTTCAAAAGCCCAATAAGGTGGGAAACAGCATAGGTGATCATAATCACGAAAGCTGCAGAAAGAATATTTGTTTGGCGGCGAAGTAGAAAAGAAGACCCGTTTTTGAGAAGTTCCCGCATGTGTGTTATTATATTGCGGCTATGCCACAAACTCGAGGGGCAATTAGAAAGCTGAGAGCTGACAAAAAAAAGGCCGGGGTGAATTTAAAATCCAGGCGACTTTTGGTGTCGGTCGTGGCCGGAGTCCGACGTAAGCCATCAGCCAAGGCGTTAAAAGAGGCTTTTTCGAGGATCGACAAGTCCGTTTCCAAAAAGGTTATTCACAAGAATAAGGCGGCAAGATTAAAGTCGAGACTTGCGAAGCTGGTGACTAAGAAATAAAGTTGATATACTGTTGGTATGTCCTCTGCCCAGGAAACGAAGATTAATTTATTACCCCCTTCTGAATTTGAGTTGTCGTTTTGGGGTAGATTTTTGAAGTGGGCGGTAACTACCGGCAGGTATGTGATAATTGTGACCGAGTTGGTGGTGATAGTGGCCTTTTTGTCCAGATTTAAGCTGGACACTGAGCTCGCTAGCCTGACAGATGAGATAAGAGGGAAGAAAAATGTTTTAGATGCCCAACAATCCATCGAGGCTAAATTTATGGGGGTTCAATCAAGGCTTGAGCACGCAAATAAAATTCTGGAAAGTTCTCTTACGGCGGGAACGGAGGTCGACTGGATAATCAAAACTGTACCCGAGGGAATTAAAATTACAAATTTAAGTGTAAATAAAAATTTTGACTTGATTGATGTCAATGCAGTGAAAGATTCAGACCTGGGTATTATGTTGGGGCAGATGAATAAGACAGGACGATGGAAGAGTATGGAAGTGAGTGGACTGTCAGCCGATTCCGTAAAAGGAATTAATTTAACCGTTAACATCAAAAGATAATTTATCATGGCCCTTGATTACAAAAGCGGATTGTCCAGATATCGAAGATATTTACAGGTGGTGCGAGATCAGCCTCTGGTCAGAGCCGGGATTTGGACTGCCTTTTCCCTGATTTTGGTCATCGTAATGATTACCATGGCACTTCGACCTACTTTGGTGGTAATAGCCGGGTTATTGGGACAAATCCGTCAGAATAAAGAAATCGTGGCTAAGTTGGATGACAAAATTGTTAAGATTCAACAGGCCTCTTCTGAATTGGATCGGGTTTCACCAAGATTACCGATGCTTGATCAAGCTGTCCCCACGGAATCCGGATGGGAAAGTTTGTCCAAGGAATTTGTGGGGATTGCCAGTCAAAGCGGGGTACAACTATTGGCTGTAAATGTGGGACCGGCTGTTGTTTCAGGAAAGTGGGAGGCGGGAAAAACAGAGGTTTCCACTTTGTCGTCCGAAATAAGCCAGCTTAATTTTTCAGTCTCGGCGACAGGTACTTATGAAAAGCTTAAACAAATGGTCGATCTCATCGAAAACACCCGAAGATTAAATGTTTTGACCAATGTCCAATTTACCTCTGTTAAAAATAAAGCCGGAGAAATAGAATTATCGGTGTATATTAAGGGGGTGGCGGTGTATATGCCAACTGCCGACTTACAACAATGAAAAAGAAAACATGGGACAGAGACTTAGTAGTGCTTTTGGTATCAACTTTAATAACCATAGCTTCGTGGGTGGGTCTGGAAGTTTATAGGGCATATATTAATACGGAGTTGCCGCCGGGAGTTGAGCAACATTTGAAACAATTTGACCCTATTCTAAACACATCAGTTCTTGATAAACTAGAGGGGAGGGCTCAATGAAAAGAAGAGAGTTTACATTACCCACATTGATCGGTTTGTTGGTGGCTACTGCCGGACTAATATCCGGATTATGGCTGGTGCAGCGCCAAAAAAATCAGGCTGCCTTTGCGGTGGGAGCGGATTCTCCAATCGGAGTTAAGATTGCCAATGTAAACGATACCGGGTTTAATGTGAGTTGGACTACCTCTAATGCCTCTGCCGGCTTTGTCCAGTACGGGGAAGGAAAGAATGTTCCGGATGTGGTGGTTTCGGACGAAAGGGATCAGCAAAAAGGCAGTGTTGACAATTACTTTACCCATTTCGTCACGATAAAAGGTCTCAAGTCTAATACTTTATACACGTTTAAAATAGGATCAGGTAAGGGTTTGTATGATAATGGCGGAAGTAATTATCAGATAACTACCGGAGCGGAAATTGCGGATCAGCCCGCTGCCGATGTGGTTTATGGGCAGGTGGTGACCGGCAGCGGAGATCCGGCGGAAGGAGCGCTGGTTTACGTTCAGTTACCAAATACGGGAACATTGGCTGCATTGGTTAAAACGAGCGGCTCGTTTGTTATTCCCCTGTCGACAATCAGGAGTAAGGATGCAAACAGTTTCGCTGTATACAGCAAATCTACAAACATGACGGTGATTGTTGAGGATGGGACACTAGGATCAGCTTTGTTGTCCACAACGGCCGGAGGGGGAAGTCCGATACCACAAATTACACTGGGAAATAATTATGATTTTACGACCAGCTCCGTAAATGCGACTGACAGTGCTACCAGCTCAAAGTTTTCCCAGATCAATCCAGCCTGGGAATCACAAACTAATAACCCAACAAAAATAAAAATATTAACTCCGAAATTGGGAGAACAGATTAACAGTGCAAAACCCCAGATTCAGGGACAAGCTCCTGCCGGGACAAAGATAACACTGGAAATTCACTCCGATGAAAAAATAGTGGCCTCTGTGGTAGCAAATAAAGACGGAACTTTTTCGTATGAAGTCCCAAATAATTTATCTCCCGGGGAACACACTTTAACAATTACAGCAATCATTGACGGTATTACACAAAGAATTACCAGAACTTTTACGGTTTACGCTGTCGGGGAAAGCGGACTGCCTGCTTATTCTGCCACACCATCAGCAACAATAAGGCCAAGTGTGACACCAACGAGGTCAGCGACCCCCACTCCATCACCAAAGCCCACAGCTACACCTAAACCCACGGCGACACCTAAGCCTACCCCTACGGGAGTGGTAACCGGAACACCTAAACCCACTCCATCACCAAAGCCCACAGCTACACCTAAACCCACGGCGACACCTAAGCCTACCCCCATTGCCGCAACTACTTCCGCGATACCGGTGGTGGGCAATGCAGACTGGACATGGACGATGGTCTTGGCCGGGGCAATAATGTTACTATCCGGGACATGGTGGTATAAAAAAACTTAAGCTGGTAAAATAGGATAAAAAGATGGCTAGGAAGGCAAAAATTATCAAGGTTGGATTGGATTTTGATGGAGTGGTGGCCTATAACCCCTTTAGAATAATCAGGGCACCCATCAAGTGGTTTAAAAGGGAAATATTGGGAATAAAAAAATTGACTTTTTTCGTTCCCAAAAACTGGTGGCAGAAGATTGTGTGGGCATTGCTCCACGAATCCAGTCTATTCCCCGCCCGGGGAATCGAGCTTTTAACTTTGTTGGTAAACGACAGGCAAATCGAGGTTCATCTGATAACAGCTAGGTTTGGATTCCTGACAGAAAATTTGGAAAAATGGCTCGAAAGAAACAAGATTAAACATCTTTTTAAAACAATAAATATTAATCATAATTGCGAACAACCTCATATCTATAAAGAGAAAATTTTAGATAAACTTAAACCTGATGTGTATGTCGAGGACAATTTGGATATTGTGTTGCATCTAAGTCAAAAACTAAAAAACAAAACTAAAATATTCTGGATTTATAATATTTTAGATGCCAAGAAAAAATATCCTTTTAAATATCCTTATTTAGAAAAAGCGTTGAAAAAAATTATCAATAATGAAAATTCTGTTTAGTCTCACCTATTATTCCCCATACATATCCGGCCTAACTATTTTTGTAAAAAGATTAGCTGAAGAATTAGCGTGCAAAAGAAACGAGGTGGAAATTTTGTGTTTTAAGCACCACAAAGACCTGTCCAGTCAGGAGACTTGGCAAAAAGTAAAGATTAACAGAGTCAGACCATGGCTTAAGATTAGTAAAGGATTTGTATCGGGAGAATGGATTAGCGAGAGTTGGAAAAAAGTACAAAGGAGTGACCTGGTAATAATAACCTTACCTCAATTTGAAGGTTTAATTACCGCAGTAATTGCAAAGATGTTTAAAAAAAATGTCGTTAGTTTGTATGTATGCCAGGTAAAAATTTCAAATAAATTAATTAATTATCTGGTCGAATCAGTAAATTTACTGACAGTACTTATATCAGATTTGGTAATTACTTTGACAGAAGATTATGCGGTTCAAACGAAGACTTTATCTAAGGTCAAAAATAAAACCAGATTTTTATATCCGATTATCTTAAAGCCTAAAATAGACTTGGAGTGGAAGGAAAAAGCCGAGAAGAAAATCGGAAATCGTAAATATGTGATTGGGTTTGCCGGCAGAATGGCAACTGAAAAAGGAGTGGAGTATTTATTCCAAGCAATACCTAAATTGAAAAATAATATGGGAAATGATTTTTTAATTGCTGTTGCTGGTCCTACCGAACCGATCGGTGAAAATATATATATAAAATATATCAGTAAACTAGCTGAAAAATATAATAAAGAAGTGGTATTTTTGGGGGATGTACCAGAAGAAAAAATGGGGTCGTTTTATAGCTTAATAGATGTATTAGTGTTACCGTCGGTTAATTCAACCGAAGCTTTCGGAATGGTACAAGTGGAAGCTATGTTGTGGGGGATACCAGTTGTGGCATCTGACGCCCCAGGAATAAGGGTTCCTATAAAAAAAACCGGAATGGGAATACTGGTCCCCGCCCGAGACAGTAATAAAATTTCCCAGGCAATTTTGGAAATATATAATAACAGAAGCAGATATACTGCCAAACGAAATTTAGTAGCAAAGGAATTCAATGCCAGAAGAATAGCTAATCAATGGAGAAGTTTACTGGTAAACCAGTTCTAGTGTTTCTAAAAATTAATACTTTAGGGTGATCGTAGACCGTAAAAGTTTCATCTACATAGTCATCAACAAAAGATATTCCTGATAAATTACACTCCTGAAGGGGCTGTACAGGAATGCCATATTCAGTAGATAAAACGGGAAGACATGTTTTTAGGTTGGGAAAAGGGATGTTCGGCCGGGAAGAAAATTCGGCAATTTTTTCAAACCCCAAAGAACCATTAAAAATCGAGGTGTAAAAACGGTTAGTAATCGGGTAATAATCAGGGTCAGACATTATAGACCCGTAAAGTCGGTTGCTTGTCAAAAGTAAATAGTCAATACTTTTTAATTGAGAGGTCAACTTGAGCCACTTAGCGGTGGTATCCTGATCGTATAAATGAAGTTCTAAGGTTTGATAGTTATGGGTGGCCAATTCCGGTATTGGCAGCGGCAAACAATCATCCCAGTAATCACAGGAAACCGTACTTCCCGGTGGAATGTTTTCATAGATCCATACCGAAGCACTGACACGAGAATGTAGTCGAGTGTAAATTGATATAAAACTAAGTGGCCATACTAAAAAAGCGGGAACAAGGATCCACTTTAACCAATTGAATTTTGTACTCAATAAACCGGTTAGTATTCCACCTAAAATAGACAAAAATGGATAGATGGGATAGAAATACCGCATGGGCTGGGCAAACTGAAAAGATTGGTAACCAAAAATACTAAGAACAAGGAAAGAGGTGAGATAAATCAATGGGCGTTTGGGTTTAAGAAGAGGAGAGATAAATACTCCTAATACACAAAATGCGGCTAACGGCAGTCCTAAACCGACCGAGACCAGGTTTACGAAAGGAAACCAACCTTTGGCAACATTAATCCATTGAGTCGACGGAGGTAAGTAATGATTTGGTTGGGATTGATATTTGAGATCTTTCCAGTTGTTCAGTACTTTTTGATTCAAAGATAAGGTTACTAATTGAGAGTTGGAAAAAAGATAAGGCATGGAAATACGAAGAGAAAGATAAGAAAAAGAAATGAATATCAAACCGGAAAGAAAAATGGGTAATATTTTTTTATAGCTTATTAAAAGGATTAAATATCCCAAGGCAAATACGGGGAGAACTATTAAACCAGAAACTTTTGCCCCCAAGACAAGGCCATAGCTTATTCCCATCAGTAAAGCGTATAAATAAGATTTTCTCGAAGGAAAAGAAGTGTAGAAAAGTATAAAGAGAAAAAAATTCACGGTAATAAAAAAAACCAAGTAAGTATCGACGGCAAAAAAATGAGAAAGTTGGATCGGAAGTACCGAAATTGCGTAGAAAAAAGAGGACCAAAGAGCTATTGGTGCTGAAGAAAGTTTTTTGGCAACTAAATAAATCAATAGGACTGTCGCAGTGTCCAAAATTGCTGATATAATGCGACCTACCAAAACTAAATGATGGTAATCGTCAAAATTGATTAAGTAAGCAATAAACTTTGTTAATATTACAGGGTAGGTTCCATAAACATAAAAGTCGAATTTTTGATTGTGGGGATTTAATGGGGAGGTTTCTGTATCCAAGTATTGACTAAAAGAATTAGGCCACTTTAAAGCCCCCGCTACCATAGTCAAAAAACGCTCGTCGGGGTGAAGGTGTTGATTTTGGTCCCAATTCAATCCAATCAATCTAAAAGACAAGGAAACACTGAGAATAATAAGCAGTATAAGTAAATGTTTATTTTTCATAATTTTGACAATTTTTTGAGACTGAATAAATTTTTAAACCTGAAATATTATTTTTATATTCGGGAGTAAATTGATTGTCCCAAAGTTCCCAATTGGGATGGAGAAAATTTTCGGGACGGGAATTTAACTCGATGTAGGAAATATTTTCCCGGATCAATAATTTGCAGGCCAAATCTTTGGTGGAAGAAGAGTAAATCTGAGAGGTAATATTTTCTCTTTGGATTTGATTGTAACCAAAAGACCAGGTGAAATACGAATAACCGTTGTAAATAAATCTACCGGCAAGGGAAGCAGGATGATAAAACCAGGTACTATTTAGAAATACGGCGTTTTTAGGAGTATAGGAAGCGATATAAGACCCATCCGCATTGGCTTTAATATCAGCTACTGAAATGAATTTATCATTTTTCACCGGGAAGAAATCGACTATTCCTCCAAAAATAAGAAAAAAAATAAGAAAGGGAACAATAATTTTTCCCAATAGGTTTTTGTCCCAAATTTTAATCACGACTAAGGCGCTGAACATAACACCAATAAGTAAAAAGAAATTAAAAAATTTGTGATTGTTAATAATGTCTATCGAAAGTTGAAATATATTAGGAACCAAAAAAAGCACCAGGAGCGGGAAAATAAGAATTCGACTTTTTTTGGGAGAAATAAAGAAGCCTATGGGGATCAAAAATAAATGAAGGCCGATATTAAATAACCAAAAAATAAAAATTGAAATGAATGTAATCGGATCCTGAGTGAGAAATCCCGGATGAAAATTCATGGGAGGCTTAGTAGGAGAGGCCATGAAGGCCATGAACAACCAAGGCAATCCACCAACTGTCGATATCAGGACCGGTATGCGAACTTGTTTGACTATAACAAAAAACCAGGCGACAAATAATACAGCAATACCAAAAACAGCCTGGTTAAGAACTAAAAAAAGACCGGAGATAAATCCTACCAAATATAGACCTTTTTTGTGACGGACAATGAGAATGTAAACAAGCAACAACCCCAATGCAAAAGACAGACCCAGATGGCGTTGGTTTGTAAAAATATTAAGATTCCAAAAAGCCGAAATCTGACTTCCATTCCAAGGAGCAAAAGATACAAAGTCTCTTAAGTTAGTCAAGTCGTGGAGTGATTGAATCGATAATGGATATTTTTTAAAAAAGTCCAGAAAGGAAAACGAACCGTTAAATAGGAAAAATAATAGTGATAACCAACTGACGCGTTCATCAGAAAATATTTTTTTACTAGTCAGCCAGATCATGACCAGGAGGGAAAAAAACCCAATGGCACTTAAAAAGTTTAAGGCAAAATCAATTCTGAAACCAATTTTTTCCAGTAGGCCCACTACCATAAAGAAAAGAAAATGATAACGAGTGGGTTCACCGGGATATAACGGATATTGGGGTGGCCAATTTTTTCCCAGAGAAAATGACCTAATTTGGGGTAAATATCCCCCGAAGTCACTCCAGAATTTCCCGGAAATCAATATGCTTTCTGTTTTGGAATCGTAACTCAGAGTGTGCCACATCAACCAACTACTAAACAAAGCCAGGAGGAAAAAAATAAAAATACGAACTCTCATAGTAACTATTATAATGGTCTAGTATGATCGCGGATATATTTGTTGTGTTGAGATGGTGGATAGTCTGGCTAATTGCCGGGTGGGTAGCCTGGCCGATAGGTAGAAAAATATTTTCGGATTGGGAGGACCAGGGATACGGTTTAAGTAAAATTTTGGGAGCAGGATGTGTGACTTGGATAGTGTGGATTTTGGGAATATTGAAAATTGCGCCCTTTACAAATGTAACTGTGATATTTACGGCTTTGGGACTAGTGGTGGTGGGTATTATTTTAAACAAGGGAAACAAGGAAAAAGTTCCCGTGAAATCAATCATGGCAGAGGAATTTCTGTTTCTGGGGAGCTTGTTCCTTTGGAGCTTCGTAAAAGGCCATGAGCCGGCTATAAACGGTTTGGAAAAGTTCATGGATTTCGGATTTACAAAATCAATTTTAAATGGAGCATATTTTCCGCCGAAAGATATGTGGTTTGCCGGGGGAAATATCAATTATTACTATTTTGGACATTTATTAATGGCTGTTTTTACAAAAGTGTCCGGATTGGATTTGGGAATTGCATTCAACCTAATGCTGTGTACAATTTTTGCCCTGACTTCAACTATGACGTGGAGTTTGATGAGAAAGTTATTGTCGGAGTTTTCCGAAAGATTAAAAACGTTCGGAACAATTTTGACCGTAACATTGATGGTATTTGCCGGTAATCTACAAACAATTTATGCATTTACAAAAGGGTATAGCGGAGACACGCCACCACCGTTTTGGCAAATATGGTCAAATTTTTCCAATAAAATAGATTTTTTGGCAGGCTGGAGTTCTTACTGGTATCCGAACGCAACAAGATTTATTCCATATAGTATTCATGAATTTCCATCATATTCATTTGTGGTTTCCGATGTGCACGGACACGTATTGGACTTACCCATTGCCTTATTATGTATCGGGTTTCTTATAATGATGTTTAAGAACGGAAAGGACGCGGAATGGTGGAAAGTGGTACTGTACGGAATGGTTGTGGGATGGGCTTTTACGACAAATGCTCTGGACGGGCTTATTTATTTAGGATTATGGGGGTGGATGAGAATCATCAGGTTAAACAAAAAAATCCTGGTTGAAGTAGCGCTTTTGGCAGGAGCATTTTTGATAAGCGTTTCACCTTTTGTGTTTCACTTTAAGTCTTTTGTCTCCGGATTGGGGGTTAATTGTCCGCCAGAAAGTATGGTCAATAAAAATGTGGGTCCACTTATTTTTGAAACGACCGATAAATGTCAAAAATCTCCTTTTTGGATGTGGCTAATTCTGTGGGGTTTTTTCTGGTACTGCGGCATTGTTTTGGCATTGCAGAAAAAAAACGAAGGGTTGATAGAAAAATACGTACTTTTTCCCTGGATTGTTTTTTCACTAGGCCTAACAATTTTTCCGGAATTTTTTTACTTTAAAGACATTTATCCCATGCATTTTCGAAGTAACACTATGTTTAAATTAGGATATCAAGCGTATATCCTAATGATGCTGGTGTCCGGGTATTCGATAACCAAACTTTTCGGAGCGAAAAATGATATAAAAAAATGGCTGTTTATAGGAGGATTAGTTCCTCTTTTATTTCTGATATCCATCTATCCCCTGTTTTCGATTAAATCTTACTTCGGAAAGATGTCGGTAGAAAATTACAAAGGACTTTGGGGTTTGGCCTGGATTAGCGAAAGATTTCCGGATGAGAAAAAGACCATTGAGTGGCTGAATACCCAAACTAAGTGGCCGGAGCAGCCGGTTGTTTTGGAAGCCAACGGGGACAGCTATACCGACTCGAATAAGGTTTCTGCATTTACAGGATATCCAACTTTGGGAGGTTGGTTGGTACACGAATGGTTATGGAGAAGTTACGAACAAATTTCGGCAAGGAATGACGAGGTAAAAATAATTTATGAATCAAAAAACATTGATGAAACCCGCAGCTTAATAAACAAGTACAAAGTTAAGTATTTGATAGTGGGTGATTTTGAAAGACAAAAATTTAACGTTTCCGAAGAGAATATCAGTAAAATTGCTAAACTGGTTTTTGAAGCGAACTCAGTTAAGGTGTACCAAGTGCAGTAGAAACAAAATCATAAATGACCCGGGGATTGTCTCCTTTTGGGACTAAGACCCATTGGTTGTCGTGTCGGGGAGAAATGGGCGGGTTATAAAGCTCTCCCGGTTGTGAAATACTAAAGGTTCTGGGATGGGAGTTTCTAAATTTAAATAATAACTTACCCAGTGAAAAGTACTGAGACGGTTTCAGGTCAGTGAGAAGAGACTTAGAAAACAAATTGAAAAGATCAAGGTATTTTTGAGGACGGCGAATAGTGTCAGGCGACAGTAACTTGGTGATAAACGCCGAGATGACCTTTTCCTGCCTCTTGCTCCGACCAAAGTCGGTGCCTTCTATTTCATCCAGTGAATAGCGGGAACGAACAAATTTAAGGGCAGTGACTCCGTCCATATGGGCAAGTCCTTGAGTAAACACCAGTTTTTCAAACCGACAACGATACTTTGAATCTCCATTACACAAGTCTGTCTCTTTGCCTGCAATAGGATAGTCTTCGTCCGTAAAAGTCCGGTCAATATTTATATCCACGCCCCCAATGAGATCTATGGCTGATTCAAAAGTGGAAAAATCCAGGATAACCACATAATCCACCGGCTGGTTTATAATTTCCGACACCGCTGATTTGGCCAGTAATATTCCCCCCTCTGTCGCACCTTTTTCAAACCCATAATGATAGGCCGTGTTTATTTTTGCCCGAAGCGAATATACCCATACATCTCTAGGAATAGTGACAAGAGTGACGTTTTTGGTGTTTGTATTTAAAGAAGTGAAAATCATGGAATCAGTTAAATCAGAGCCCTCGTGATTTTCCCCACCAATACCTAAGATGAGAAAATTGACGACACCAAGATGATCCGTCAGTCCGGAGCCGGTGAATTGGCTAACAAAAGATTGGGTCTTACCAATAGGTTGCCTGAGCAAAAAACCTAAAATTACCAGAAGAAATAAGGTGAATACTAATATACTCAAGCGAACAATCCTGACGTGAGAGAATATTTGCCTTTTGAGACGGTTGAATAAAAACCGGGTTCTGTTAAGCTGCATAAAGTGATTGAACTATTAAAAGAATTAAACAAGCCTCAACTTGAAGCTGTGGTGATGGCAGGCTCGCCTCTGCTTATTTTAGCAGGAGCCGGCAGTGGAAAAACACGGGTACTTACTTTTCGAGTGGCCAACCTGATATTTGAAAAAACCACGGAGGCTGAAAACATACTTTTATTGACATTTACCAACAAGGCGGCGGAGGAAATGGTAAAAAGAGTGAGAACGCTGATCGGAAATAACAAAATCGGATTTGCCGGTACTTTTCATAGTTTTTGTGCCAAAGTTTTGAGACATTATGCACTTGAAGCGGGTTTATCTCAAAGCTACGTCATATTTGACGTAGCCGACCAATTGGACACCATTAAGCAGGCCATGGAGCGGGTAGGGGTAGATAGTAAGTCGGTTAAACCAAATTCTGTTCTTTCCGCCATAAGCGGGGCAAAAAATGAGTTAATCGGGCCTGAAGAATATGCCGGTTTTGCAAGGGGAAATTTCTCCATTACTGTGGCCCGTGTATATATGGCTTATCAACAGCTGTTAAACAAGTATCAGGCATTAGACTTTGATGATCTACTAGTTAAAATGGTGAGACTGCTGGAGAAGGACCCGGAGGTCCTTAATAAGCTTCAGAATCAATTCAGGTATGTTTTAGTGGATGAATATCAGGATACAAATAAAGCTCAGTATCAAATCACTAAGCTTCTTGCTTCCAAATATAGAAATCTGACCGTTGTGGGAGACGCTTCGCAGGCAATTTATTCCTGGAGAGGAGCTGACTATAGAAATTTATTACTATTGAAAATGGATTACCCTGATTTGGTGACGATAAATTTGGAACAAAATTACAGATCGACTCAGACAATTTTGGACGCAGCAAATCGGGTGATATCTAAGAATAAAAACCATCCTATCTTAAAATTGTGGACAGATAAGGGGTTGGGGACAAAAATAAAAGTTTTTGAGGCCGAAAGTGAATTGGCGGAGGCAAAATTTGTTACTCATGAAATTAAAGGAAATTATTCAGATTATGCAGTGCTTTACAGAACTAACGCCCAGTCACGGGTACTGGAAGAGGCTTTTTTACACTCAGGAATACCTTACGTATTAGTTGGGGGAACAAGGTTTTATGAAAGAAAAGAGATTAAAGACGTATTGGCCTATTTGAGACTTATTGTTAACCCCGAAGATGAAATATCCCGAAAGAGAGCAGAGAAAAACGGAAAAGGGAGATTGAATAAGTTATTAGTTGACAGTGATCAGTTGTCAGTTGATAAGCCTACCTTAGACATTTTAGATAAGGTATTGGGGTTGACGGATTATATTGAACAATATAATGAATTGGACGAGGAGGACGCAGCAAGACTAGAAAACATCAAGGAACTAAGAAGTGTGGCAATGCAATATCCGGTATTGGTGGAATTTTTGGAAAATATTGCATTGACGGAGAAGGAAAGTAAGAAATACAAATACAGTGATGGCGGAGCGGTCACACTGATGACAATGCACTCGGCTAAGGGGCTCGAGTTTAAAACCGTATTTTTAGTGGGAATGGAAGAAGGATTGTTTCCTCACTCCAGAGCCCTCCTGGATACCACTCAGATGGAAGAAGAGAGACGACTGTGTTATGTAGGGATGACCAGGGCCATGGATGAGCTGTATATTTGTTACGCTCAAAGAAGGCTATTTTTCGGAACCAGAACCAATAATATGGTGTCCAGGTTTTTGGCGGATATACCGGAGAGCTTAATTGAGAATAGCAGCCCTACTACGTCCAAATCGAAATCGGGACTTCGAAGGGCAACTGTCGATGCCAGTTGGGGTTTTGACGAATCCGGCAACTGGAAATGGAAACCGGATGAGGTGGATTTTTAGGACTGATATAATAGATTCATGACTCAAGTTGAAGCTTTTGAGATTTGGAAGAAAGGGGCCATTGAAGCGTTGGACAGTGCTGAAAAGCTGTTTGAGTATGGAAAATACGATCATTGTTTGTTTATGTTACATCTGGCTGTGGAAAAATCTTTAAAAGCGTTATTTATTAGGTTAAAAAACGAAGCTCCGCCTTTTACCCACAACCTGGCATTTCTGTCTGAAAAATCAGATATTGAGATAGATGAACAAATGAAGAAAGATTTGGTAGAAATATCAGGTTTTAATGTAGCGGGTCGTTATGAAGAATACAAGACTGATTTATATAAAAAAGCTACATTGGAATATTCTTCAAAATGGATGGTTAGAGGTAAAGAAATATTTAATTTTTTTATTACAAAACTATGAACGATGTATTAGCCATTGCTAAAAATTACATCGCATATTTAGGCCAAGTGGGGATTCCAATTTCGACTGCATATCTTTACGGATCGTATGCTAAAGGCAAACCACGGACTGATAGTGATATCGATATTTGTGTGGTTTCTCCAAGTTTTGCCGGAAAAGATCTTTTTGATGAAATGATCAAGTTGAACCAACTGGGATTAAAAATTGATAGTAGAATTGAAACCGTGCCATATACACCAGATGATCTTAATGATAAATACAGTTCTCTAGCTAATGAAATTCGGAATACGGGAATACAAATTGAAGTCTAATATATGAATGACAATAAGAGGTGGAAATTGGTGGATAAAAAAACAGTATGGGAGTCGAAAAAGAAGTGGCGGATATTTTCATATTAACCGACCTGATTATGTATTAGTCTTAGCTTTTGACGGACAAAACAGAATGGTGGTGGAAAGGCAATATAGGCGAGGAGTAGATGAGTTTGTATACGAGGTTCCCGCCGGAACTATAGACATCGGAGAAACCCCAGTAGAGGCGGCAATAAGGGAATTGAAAGAGGAAACAGGGATTTCCGGAGAAGGGGAAATGGTTAAGGAAATTTATACTCAGCCAGGATTTACTTCCATGAAAGCATATGTCGTTGTTTTGAAAATCACAGATATCAACGGAACGCACTCCCGCGAACACGACGAAAATATTGAATTTGAACTGATGCCAATGGAGAGAATTAACAAAATGATTACAGATGGTGAAATTAAAGATATGGGTTTTTTGACAGCGCTGGCGATATGGAAAGCTACGGAAGGCTATAATTAGAGGATGAATGATAAGGAAGAGTGGAATAAGGGGGTAAATCATCCGTTGCAAAGCTTTGAGTGGGGGGAATTTCGGAAATTGAGGCAACCAGTATCACGGGTTGCGGGGATGCAGGTGATGTGGTCAAAAATTCCTTTGACTTCATGGTTTTTTGGATATGTTCCTATGGGAAAATGGCCAAGTCATAGAGATATAGAGTCATTGAGTCATGAAGGAAAGAAAATGAATGCAGTGGGAATAAGAATGGAACCAAATGTAATTGATAATGGACAATTGACAATTGAAAATGGATTAATACCGGGGAGAAACTTGTTTAAGAAAAAGACGATTATTTTAGATTTAACTAAGAGTGAAGAGGAACTCCTGAAAAATATGCATCCGAAGGGCAGATATAATATTAAAGTTGCACAAAAACACAAAGTAAGTGTAGGAGTAAGTGTAAGTGACGAAGATTTTCAAGAATATTTAAAATTAATGTTCAAAGGAACAGCGGCCCGGCAAAAAATCTATTCGCACGGGGAAAATTATCATAGGCAGTTGTGGAATAGTTTGAAAAATAATATGGCATATTTGTTTGTGGCAAAATATCAAGGAAAGACGTTGGTGGCTGATATTGTTTTTGGGTTTAAGGATACAATTTATTATGCTTACGGAGCCAGCGCTTTGGAAAACAAAGAGGTAATGGCCCCAACACTTTTACTTTGGGAAATTATTAAATGGGGAAAAAAAGAGGGATATAAAAAATTTGATTTGTGGGGAGCGGAGGAAGGTAAGGGGTTTACCAGATTTAAAGAACAGTTCGGAGGTAAGATGGTGGAGACCATAGGAAGTTATGATTTGCCGGTAAATATTCTGCTATATAAGTTATTTAGGTTTTTTGAGGAGATAAGATGGAAGGTTTTAAGAATTTTGAAGTAAAAAAAGACCTAAGACAAACTCCTGAATATGGGGAATATATAAAAAAAATAGGATGGGATACTTTAGATATTGATGGCACGTTGGTTTTTGTGCGTAAATTAGGTCCCTGGGGAATCGCAAAAATTCAAAGAGTAAATTTACCTTTGCCATTTGAAAACATCAGAAGAGAGTTGAAATCCAGGAAAGTAATTATGTGCAAATTAGAACCAATGCCGGGACAACCAACCGAAGAAATTCAGGTAATAAAAAGGATTGGGTTTAGACAGGATAAGTGGCCCCTTCTTGGAAGCAGATCATTGATGCTGGATATCAGATCTACATTGGAGGATATTGAAAAAACTTTTAAAAAAGATGCCAGGTATTGTCTGAAAAAATCGCAGGAGTCAGCAATTGAAATAAGAAGAAACGAATGGGATTTATTTTATGAAATATGGAAAAAAGCCGCCAAAAAGAAAGACCTGTGGATACTGAGCAAGAATCATCTAATGGCACTTAAGGAAAGTTTTGGGAATAAGGCTTTCTGTCTGACAGCAGGAAAAATGGCCGGGGTCGTAGTTTTGGTTACAGAAGGAGTGGCGTATTATTATTTTTCAGCAGCAATACCGGAAGCCAAACAGTTTCAACTCCCATACCGGATGGTTTGGGAGGGAATTAAAGAGGCCAAAAAATTTGGAGCAGAATTTTGGGACTTTGAGGGAATTTGGGATAAGAGGTGGCCAACAAAGGGGTGGATGGGGTTTACTCATTTTAAGAAAAGTTTTGGCGGCGTTGAGGCAGAATATCCCGGGAGTTTTGTGCGATGGGGCTTTTGGTAATTTAAAATTTAAAAGTATACTCCATCTTAAAGAATAAGATGACCAGGAGAAATTCTGAGGCGGTAAAAAATAAAATTCCCAGTAAGGCAGAAGAAGCCGGAGAGTTAAAACTTGTTTTCAGGCCCATTTTTTTTTGAACAGAGGTCGGAGTGTATTTCCCAGGTAAAATTTTGAAAAATCTAATTGCTTTGGGACAGTAGAGGATAGTTGATCCTTTGTGCAAGTCCCTGAACAGCCGGAGCGACCAGTAGGAAAACAATATTATAGGGATTGAAAAAACCAAAGTTCTTAAGGGATGATCGAGCGGTGAAGCATTTATTAATGTGATCGAAGCTACATTGAACATCAAGTTGAGTATGCAGGAAACGGGGATCAACTGTCAACTTCGATAACGTCACAGAGCATTTTAAAATCACACCGTCTGCAGATATTGGTTTTTGAACAGAGAAAATCGGATTGAGCTATTTGGCTGGCATAATCTATAATTTGGACCATGGCAGAATCCAATTGAGATTTGGTTCGGGTGGTAGAAACCCGTTTTTGATCTTCAAAATAATAAAGAGACAACTTTACTTCTTCAGGCGAACGATGAAAAGGGTCCTGCGGAAGCAGGGTTGCAGCCAGGGCGTAGAAGGAAAGCTGTAGATCCATTGCGGCTTCTTTTTCAGTGAGGCTTTTGGTGCTGGTTTTGTAATCAATTATTTCTATCCTGCCATCTGAAAGCTGATCAACACGATCAATCTTACCCCCAATACTTAACTCTCCCAGCGAAACGGTAAACGGTTCCTCCAGTTTTAGGGGAAGATTTTTGGGATTGAATTCATCGGCAATGAATTGTTTTAAATATTTTTGGCCTTTACCATAGTAGGCTTTCATTTGCCGGTTGTCCATGTAGCCTTCGGTTATCCAATTTCTAGAGTAGATTTTTTCTATATCCGGTTTTTCTTTTCGTCTGACAGATTCATAAAACTCCCGCATAGTCAGGTGGATAGTGTTGCCAAAACTTGAAGCAGCATGAGCCGGAGTCGGGAGCTTAAGAAGATACTTGGCTTTGTAGTGTAACGGGCAGTCTAAAAAGGTTTCAATTTGGGAATAACTAAGATAATTTATTTTTATATCAGAATGCGGGCGGTTGGGCACCGGGGAGGAAGATTTCTGCCAATCAAGTAAGGAAAGTTGCCCTACTTCACCCTTCGATGCACTCAGGGTTTCGTTAGGGGTTCCCAGTGCTTCTGAAATAAACGGAGATAATTTTTTGACTCTTTTCCCCTCCCCATACAAATCCGCAGCGGTAAAAAATAAAATATTTCTGGCCCGGGTCATACCAACGTAAAATAACCGTCTCTCTTCCTGAAGATGGTAATCCCCACCGGGAAGAATTTCTTTGATTAACGGCTCCGGCACGGGCAGAGGTTCTTTTCTTTCCGTTGAGGGAAAACGTTGAGAAACCAGGTTTACTAGAAACACAACCGGAAATTCCAGACCCTTGGCTGAATGAATGGTAAGAATATTTACGGAGTCGTTTCTTGTCCAATCAATATCAGTGACTGCGGGTGACTCGCCGACTTCAGTCGCCATTTCAATCCAATCTAAAACAGCCTGAACCGACGAATCGCTATTCACGGCCTCAAATGACTTGAGCTTGTTAAAAAATTTCATAATATTATCAACTTGTTTTTCGTTAAACGGAGGCGTGTTGTTTGTAATTGCTTTGAGTTGACCGGTTTCCTGTAAATAGTCAAACAATATTTGTCCTGCAGTGCTTTGAGAAACCTGATTAAGATGTTTACTGAACATGTTTTTAAATTGATTTAAAAAATCAACAAATTCCGGGGAAAAATTTATTTCGGGAGAAATTTTTTCAATCGCATCCAACAAGCTCAGACTCTGACGCTTAGAAAAGTTTCCCATGAGGGCGAGCTCTTTGGCGGGTTGGTTGAAAAACGGCTGAGAAACAACCCGAAAAAAAGAAATATCATCGGACAGGTTGTATAAGAGTTTCAAATAAGCGACCAAGTCTTTAATTTCAGGCTGAAGAAATAATTGTCCCGGCCCTAAAAACTGAGAGGGAATATTTTTTCTGGAAAGGGAACGGATAAAAGGTTCTGCGTGGGCATTGGCCCTGACCAGGATAGCAATATCTTTTGGGGTATAGGAATAATCTGATGATTCGAGTAGTTTGTTAATTTCGGAAGCCACCGCGTCGGCTTCGTTTTCTACCCGATCGAGATGGAGGAATTTTACGGCTTGGCCTTTTTCTTTGCGGATAGAAAGAAGGCGCTTGTTTATTTTTTCCTTGATCTCCAACCGGTCCGGATTATTGTGCTGAATCAGATCGTATGACCTGTCCAGAATCTCCTGCGTGGAGCGATAGTTTTGAGTCAGTACCACCAATTTACTTTCGGGAAATGTTGTTCTGAACTGAATCACATTACTAACAGCTGCCCCCCGCCATCGATAAACCGATTGGTCGTCGTCTGCAACTACGGTAATGTTTTTAGACTTATTGGTCAGGAGTAAAACCAACTGATTTTGGGCAAAATTGGTATCCTGAAACTCATCTACCAGCAAATATTTAAATTTTTCCTGATAGTGTTTTTGTAAATTCGGTCTGGCTCTAAACAACAACAGGGCATAACTGATCAAATCGGAAAAATCCAAAAAGGAACATTCGGCTTTGGTTTTTGAGTATGCAGTATAAACTTCAGCTAACTCCAGATATTTTTTGGCGTCTAACGCAATTGCATCGTCAGTTGACAACAGTCCGGCCTGATTTTTGGCCCAATCAAGATAGGTCTTCGGGTCAATGTCTTCGTCCTGTAACCGACTGAAATGCTGGAGCACTGTACTGACAAATTTGGTAGGGTTACCCAAAGGGCGAAAATAGTCTATGGGATAATCAAATAGATGTTTGGTAAAAAGAGAAACAGAATCAGTTTGAGAAAGGAGTTTAAAGTTTGAGGATAGGCCAATATGCAAGCCTTCATCACGAAGAATCCGGTCGCAAAATGAGTGGAAGGTCATGACCCAGGTTTGGGTGTATCCCAACGGCAAGGCCATATCAATTCGCTCTTCCATTTCCGAAGCCGCTTTTTCGGTAAAGGTCAGAGCTAAAATTTCTTCCGGTTTGGCCAATTTTTCGGAAATAAGCCATTCGACCCTTTTGGTAATTACAGTGGTTTTTCCTGTCCCGGCCCCGGCTATTATTAATAGCGGACCACTTTTGTGACTGACGGCGGAAAGTTGGGCAGAGTTAAGTTTATTTTCATCGGACATGCATTAGAATTGTATCATTGTTGAGAAATCAGCCCCAAAGGAGTACTATGGGTCACCATGAATAGACGTGAATCAGTTAAGGTTATTGCTGCAGCAACAGTAGGTTTAATTTTGGGTTTTTTTTATGGCCGACTTACGGCTTCAAATTCACAAATTGAGTCTGATGAGACAATGAGTCCAGCAGCCAATACTCCCCACGTTACCAAAGAGCATGCAGACGCAACGACTGCACCCAGCTCCACCGCTATAATTATCCCAACATCAGCAGATACTCCCCAACCAATAATTATGCCGACCCCAGCCGACCAAAGTTGGCCAATACAAGTCGTTGACTCAATGAAGGAGACAAAAGATAGAGTGGAAAATCAAAGAGATGATGATTTTGTTAACAAATGGATGGACGCGGCTTCGGAGCTGGGAGTAACTCACGTGGCAATTGATACCCCATTGGATAACCCAAAAGGAGAAGATTCTATTGATTACACAAGACGCTGGTTAAATGCAGCCCGGAAGCGTAGTTTGCTGGTTTTTCACCGACATATGCCTTTAACGGCTGAAGGCATTTATGATCGGAAAAAGAACCCCGATGTAGACTATTTAAAAATGGTCGAGGATTATGTTATTCAACATCCGGATTTTTTCCGGGAAGGAGATATTTTTTCTGTGCCGGAAATACAAAATTGGGGTATTAAAGGAGGAACATATTGTCCCCAAGATGTATGCATTTTTGACAGCAGAGAATCGTACAATACATTTATTCGCGATTTGGCATCGGTAGCAGAAACTGCATTTGCAGGTATTGATCTAAAAGACAAAGTGAAAGTGTGGGGTCATGGTTTTGACGGATTTGTTACAGCCGGTTTGGACAATCCTGACTGGGAAGGGAAAAGTTTTATTGAGCCCGCAACAATGCTTGCAATGGACAACGTGCTGTCGCTGGACCACTATCCAAATCCTTCGGCAAAAATGGAGACAGACCTGGAAATCATCAGAAATGTTTGGCCGCAAGCGTTATTATTTATCAGTGAATGGGGAACCATACATGGTGAAAGTGTTTCTGAAATGAGAAAAGTGCTGGAGATATTTCAAAGATATCCTGTAATTGGAATAAATTATTGGCACATGGGAATGGGAGGGCAAGAGCGCTTTTGGAAGATGATTTTTCCAAAACTGACCGCTTTGAGGAATTAAAAGCCTGGTTTCACGGACAAAGAGGATAAAATGAAAATTGCAGGTTTGGATGAAGTCGGGAGAGGCGCGTTGGCGGGACCTCTGATCGCCGCTGCGGTGTCTCTAAATCCTAAGCAGCAAATCCCAAATCTCAAAGACTCTAAAAAGTTAAGTCAGAAACAAAGGGAAAGAGTAGCTAAACTGATTTATGAATCCGGTGCTTTGGTAATGATCGAAACTATTTCCGTAAATTTGATTAACAAAAGAGGAATAGGGTGGGCAAATAAAGAAATATTTAAAAGACTAATAAAAAAGACGGACGCAGATAAATATATTATTGACGGTAATTTGAAGTTTAAGAATAAAAAAATAAAAAGCGTAGTTAAAGCTGACAACACCAGGAAGTGTGTGATGGCGGCGGCGATAGTGGCAAAAGTATATAGGGATGAACAGATGAAAATGTTACATGAAAGGTATAAAGTTTATGGTTGGGATAAGAACAAGGGGTATGGAACAAGTACTCATATCAAAGCATTAAAAACATATGGAATATCTAAACATCACAGGAGTTTGTTTATAAGAACCGCTCTGACAAAATAAGCTATCTTCGCTCCCTGCCAAAATTACCATTCCGCCTCTTTTCGTTAAGTAGTCTTTGTGTCTCATGGTCATATTGTCCAGCTTTCGGGTATTGTTTGCCTCTTGAGTCGGTTTCCGGAAATATCACCTGTTTTAATGGTATATCTATTCCACCTTGTGAATTTCTTGGGGTTCCTTTTTCAATATCAATTACCGTAGGATCCCTACCTCTTCGTGATTCTACCCCCGCAGCGGTATCAATAACACCTAACCTGCCAAGTGCGTCTCTAATAAAATCTTCTCCTGAAACAGTATTTTCTTCACCTTCTTCAATCTGGATTATTGCACCCTTTCTATTTTTAATAAACGGCATATTAAGTTTATTTATACGTAAACAAAATATTTTTCAAAGTCTGCAAAATTTTAGGTTTATGTGGTAGTATGGGAGTTCGGCATGGGTAAGCGTGGAGGACGTTGAGGAAATCAGAATTTAACCTCACCCTTTAATTCCCTCTCCTTATTTTAGGAGAGGGAATATGTGTCTTAATTTTATAAAGTACCTTAGAAATATCTTGTTGAATTTCTGAATTATTAAATCCACTTTCTCTAATCCCCAATGATTTTAGATATTCAGTGCGGTATTTGTCGTATATTTGACTGGAAAAGAGTTTGTGTATATCGCCATTAATTTCAATTGCCAGCTTGGCCTTGTGGCAATAGAAGTCAACGACATAATTCATAATACTGTATTGTCTTTTGAATTTTTCTCCGAGTTGATTATTTCGTAATTCGTTCCAAAGAATTCTTTCGCTTACAGTCGACTTACTTCTCAAGTCTCTTCTTCTCCACAACATTTTGTTTGCATTCAGAACTTTATGTCTGATTTCCATATTAGAATCCTTCCCCTCTCCTAAAATAAGGAGAGGGACTGGGGTGAGGTGATTAACTTGTTATTTCTTTGGTTTCCCGATCAGAGGATAAATGGTGGGTTTTACTGATTTTTTGACCCAGGGTACCAAAAGACTGAGAGACGTTTATCATTTGATTTGAGGCATTGGTAACATGGCGGGACAAAACAGCCAGGTTGTCTTCTACTTTGGAATAATCTTTTTGGATAGCTCTAAGGATTTCCCAAACTTCTTTGGTTTTTGATTCCAACTCTTTTCCCTGAAACGATAAAAGCAGTACCTGCAAATGGGCGTAAAGAGTATTAGGGGATACCGGATAAACCCGATTTTTCCTGGCAAAATCAGACAGATCCGGAATATTGACGATTTCGTAATACACAGTCTCTGAGGGAATATACATCAGAGCAAAATCAAGCGTCCCCTCGTCGGGAAGAATATATTTTTTAGAAATATCAGTAATGTGTTTTTTGACATCTGAAACAAAAGCAGTTTTTGACCCGGTTTCTCCATTGACCATGGCTTTAAAATTTTCCATGGGAAACTTGGAATCAATACACAACAAACCGGCTTCGGTTTTCAGAACAGCATCTACTTTGACTCCGGACTTAAAGGAATATTGGAGGTGAAAAGCGTTTTTAGGAAAAGTTTGTCCGATCATTTCTTTTAATACTTCTTCACCCAGTCCGCCTCTCAGCTTGGGTGATTGTAAAAAATCCTGAAGAGTTTTCATGCCCCGACCAATTTCGGACATTTCCCCGAGATTTTTTTGGACAGAAGCCATAAGTTGCGCTGAGTAATCGAGTCGCTGGTTTAAGTCGTGGGTTGAAGATTGAAGCCATTTGGAAACGGCGGTATCCGGCTTGGTCCAAAGCCGAATAAAATACAGAGTGAGAACAAAGCCAACGACGATTACTGCTAAAATCAGATATATGTCCGACATGAGAAAATTATACATGGCTATCGCTTGTTTTACGGGATCCGCAGCAATTGCTTACTTTCTGCCTCCGGAAAAATGGTGGACTGAGACAATGATGATAATTACCGTATGGCTGGGCGGGTGGTGGCTGACAAGTATGATTTTTAAAAAAAGAAGACTCGGACTCTGGGTATCAGTCGCAATAATTGCGCTGCTACTATTGAGAAGGTTCGGGTTGTTTAATTGGATGGTATTCGGAATTTGGCTGGTATTAGTCGGACTGATTGCAATTTGGGCTTGAAAAATTTAATTAATTGAATTAGTATAGCGCAATGCAAGTTTCAAAAAAGAAAGTTAACCAAATTTTGGAAAAACAGGTAAAGGGAATGATGTGGCAGTTAATATCGGATATAAAAAATCCTGAGGAGGCGGAAAAAATTATGGGGGGGATTTTGACTGATACTGAGCTGTCTGCAATTACCAAAAGATTGGCGGTGGGATATTGGTTGAAAAAAAACAGAAGTTATGAGGTTATTAAAGAAAATCTGAAAGTTTCCAGTGCGACTATCGCCACAGTGCAACAGGATCTTAAAAAACCCGGCTGGAAAGCGGCAATTTTAAAGATTGAAGCAGAAGAGTGGGCTACTAAATGGGAAGCTAAAATCAATAATTTATTTAAAATAAAAAAGTAGCTATTTAACCGTTTGACATTTGATCATTTGCGCATTTAAAGAGTAAAGGTTCCGCCCTGATAGATGATCTTTTGACTTCCGTCTGACATGAACGCCGTAACAGTTCTCTCGGTTGTCGAGATAATATCCGTATGAATAGCAGAATTATTAAAGCCTAATTTTGTTTTCAGATTCTTTGTTAATTTTTTTAGATTTCCGGTGTAAGTATCGTCATAAGCAGTTCCCAGAGCCAAATGAGTATTGCCGTAGGGGCCGCTGATGTTTTCATCAAATAAAGTTTCCGCCATGAATTTGTCTATACGAGAGAGACGTTTATCGGTTAAGGAAAATTCGCCAATTTTATCAGCATTTTCTACTTCTAACATGGATTTTAATACGGAATAGTTTTTGGAGGCAGAGCTTTCTACAACTAAACCATTCTTGAATCTCAACTTAATATCCGTAATTAAATTTCCGTAGCGATAGAGCGGCTGGTTGAAATTGATCCAGCCGTTTGTCCCCCGCCAGTCGGGAGAAGTAAAAACCTCAAAGCTGGGAATGTTTCTGCCGGACCCGCCCAGCCATTTACGGTTTTTACCAATAGTTACCCAGAGGTCAACATCTTCCCCCAGAATATGCAATTTATCTATTGGTAATAAATTTATTTGCTTAAGTATTTGCGAATTTTGTCTAAAGACTTCCTTCCATTTGGCGATAGGATCCCGTTCATCGAGAAAACAGGCTTTAATTATTTGATCCCAATATTCAGTTTCAGACATGCCAGCCTCTTTGGCCATGGCGGGAGTTCCATACAGGGCAAGGGTCCAGGTAAACTTACCGGAATTTTCTTTCGTATCCAGCCAATCGCGAAATGGTTTTTTGGATTTTTGGGCCAACATAATCTTTTGCGGATCAATTCCCTCCAATTCATGTTTATCCGATTCGGAAATAATGCCGATGGAATGATCTATGTCGTCAGCCAGACCGTGTAAATATTTTTGGGGAAAAAATTTCAACTGAGAATCATTGGCCAATTCAAAAAAATCCCTGTCGGTACTCTCAGGAATAAAAGACGTTATAACATGACCCCCTGATCTAAGAATTTGGTTTCTCAAGGCCACGTATAAGGGTTTGGCCGATTCGTTGACCATGAGTCTCACAACTTCACCTTTTTTGATGCCTTTGCCTGAATTGAGGGCAAAATTAACCAAAACTTTGGCATAGTTTTCCAAAATTTCCCGGGGAGGGTGATAAGAATCGGTCATGGGCGAATTATAACAAGTTGAGGTAAAATTGGGACATGGATAATAAGTTTTATATTACCACTACCCTTCCATATGTTAACGCGCCACCACATATCGGGTTTGCGCTGGAAATTATTCAGGCAGATGTAATAGCCAGATATCAAAGAACGCTGGGGAAAGAGGTTATTTTTAATTTTGGTACCGATGAGCATGGAAAGAAAATCTTTGAAAAAGCTCAGGAACAAGAAATGGATGTAAAGGTATATTGCGATGAGTATGCGGCTAAGTTTGACGATTTGAAAAAGGCTTTGAATTTAAGTTACACGAATTTTATAAGAACAACCGACGAACACCATATAAATGCCGCGCAGGAGTTTTGGAAAAAATGCCTAGCAAACGGAGATATTTATAAAAAATTGTATAAAACTAAATATTGCGTAGGGTGTGAATTAGAAAAGACCGATTCGGAATTGGTTGGGGGAAAGTGTCCGCTTCATCCCAATCGGGAATTGGAGCTAATAGAAGAAGAGAACTATTTTTTCCGATTTTCCAAGTATCAAAAACCCCTTCTGGATTTTTATGAAGCGAACCCAGATTTTGTGAAGCCGGAAGGGAAATTTAACGAAATAAAGACTTTTGTAGCCGGAGGGTTGGATGATTTTAGTGTTTCCAGACTGAGAACCAAGATGCCCTGGGGCATTGATGTTCCAAACGACCCCGACCACATAATGTTTGTTTGGTTTGACGCCTTGATAAATTATATTTCAACACTGAAATGGCCGGAAAATGAAGAGAATTTCAGAAATTTTTGGCCAGGGTTGCAGGTGGCCGGTAAAGACAACTTGAGACAACAAACTGCTATATGGCAAGCAATGCTGATGTCCGCCGGACTGCCAAATTCTAAACAAGTGTTTATTCATGGTTTTTTGACCGTGGATGGACAAAAAATAAGCAAAAGTCTGGGGAATACGATAAATCCGATTGAATTGGTTGAAAAATATGGAACGGATCCAGTTAGATATTTCTTACTGGCACATATACATCCATGTGATGATTCTGATTTTTCAATTAGTAAACTAGAAGAAGCATATAATTCTGATTTGGCAAATGGGATTGGAAATTTGGTTTCCAGGGTGGTTGGTATGATTGAAAAATATTGTGACGGAAAAATACCACAAATTGAGTCCGTGGCCGATAGTCATCCACTACGAAGCGATGAAAATATTCACAACTGGAAGAAAGTATGGAAAGATATTGATAAATTTACACCGATATTCCAATTTGACCAGGCGATGGGATCGGTGTGGAAATTTATTAAAGAAGCTGACAGATACGTGGATGAAAACAAACCTTGGGAATTGGTTAAATCTGACATGAAAAAATTGAACTGGGTATTGTACGGACTAGTTGATAGTTTGCACCAGGTTGCCTGGCAAATTTATCCATATTTACCAGAAACAGCTATAAAGATTGGTAAGATTTTGGGCGTGGAAGCATTAACAGTGGATAATCCAAATAGTAAAGATTCCTGGACAAATTTACCGCCGGGAAGAGACATTAAAATTGAACAACCGCTTTTTCCCCGGATATGACGGACGCTCATTGTCACCTGATTGACAGTAAATATGGCGATTTGATACCGGAAAATCTGGCAAAAAAAGCGCGGGAAATAGGAATTACTGCAATAATAAGCAATGGCACCAGTATTGAGAATGTGAAACAGACCATTAAATTGGCAGAAAAATTCCCCGAAGTGTGGGCGACTGTAGGAGTACATCCGGATGAAATAATCAACAATGAGCTACCGAAGATCAATGAATTATTGGATTTGGCTAAACATTCCAAGGTTGTAGCTATTGGGGAAGCTGCGTTGGATTTTTTTGAGGGCATAACCGATGAACAAAAAAACATGCAAAGAAAATTATTTGAGATGCATATTCAGTTAGCTACTGAAACAGGTTTGCCATTAGTCGTTCATAATCGAGATGCAGATGAGGAAATTCTGGAGTATCTAAAGAATTTTTCAGGTGGAGTGCAGCTGCACTGTTTTGTAGAAAAGATGCCGTATGCACTCGAAGCAATTAAAAGAGGTTGGTACTTAAGTTTTGGAGGAATAATTACTTTTAAAAAAAGCGGATATTTAAGGGAAATTGTGAAAGATATTCCCAATGAAAATATTTTGATTGAGA
>Ga0265297_10002566_pt1 | contig 36280 bp, 38 predicted proteins | sample Munlanlwell13791_FD_192502 | JGI IMG/M metagenome (GOLD analysis project Ga0265297, IMG submission 192502) | Leachate microbial communities from a municipal landfill in Southern Ontario, Canada - Leachate well 137-91 | ecosystem: Engineered > Solid waste > Landfill > Unclassified | place... | reverse complement strand
GCTGGAAGTTTTTGATAATTCTTAGATATTCCTTGTATAGAAAATGCCGATGATCATCTTCTGCTCTGTATTCGCTGTTGCCCTTGTTTCTGGCTCTGCCAACAAGTGAGTAAGCCTGACATGGAGGCCCACCTATCAGTACCCAGTTATTTGATTTTTTTAGTCTTTCTTTAATTAGAGCGTCTAAATTCAGGTTGCAATCATCGCCTAGTGTAAATTGCAGTGCTTCTTTATTAGCTTTGTCGGCCTGTGTCGGATATATTTTGAACAACTCATCTTCAGGACTATTACCCAATTTGCCAGCAATGTATCCATAGTATTCTGGTGGAAGTCCGTCTTTAAACTGACGTGTGAAAGCACGTAGTCTTAGGGTTCTCCACGCGCTGATTTCCTTTTCAACGGAAAGAGTTATATCAAATGGTTTCCTTCCATCTGGTACGACAAAAGTCGATGTTCCTTCAGCAAGTCCTCCGGGCCCGGCAAACAGGTCAATGACAGGTATATAATTCTCCATATTATTAATTTTTCAGATTTATTATTTTCTAGGTATAGCATCATACCAGGTTTTAACAGAATGGCAGATATTGTAGATAAAGTAACTCGTTCCAGAATGATGTCAGGAATAGGCGGAAAAAATACAAAGCCGGAAATTCTTATTCGTAAAGGTCTTCATGCTCTTGGATTCAGATACAGATTATACAGTCTTAAGCTACCGGGTAAGCCCGATATTGTACTGCCCAAGTACAGAGCAATAATTTTGATAAATGGTTGTTTCTGGCACGCACATAACTGTCATCTTTTCAAATGGCCCTCTACGAGGAAAGAGTTCTGGGAAGCAAAAATACTTTCAAATAAAAAGCGCGACCAAGAAAATCTTAAGCAATACTCTGATTCCGGCTGGAAAACTTTAGTTATCTGGGAGTGCGCTCTTAAAGGAAAAACAAAATTACCTATTAAAGCTGTTTTTGATGGAATCGTGCATTGGATTGTTTACGAAAGAGCTAATTGCAATATTCAGGGGAAGTTCAAATAAAATTAAGAGTCTCTTTCAATGCATAATGAGTCTGAAGGAGTATTGTATTTCTAATGGAAGATTATCCGGGTAGGATGGGCAAGCGTCTGTTTGTTTGCTCGCCCGTTCGAGGAATGGGTTTGTTAGCAGATTGAGCAATTGCAGGACAGGCTGTATGCATGGCTTTGTGCTATGCACAAGTTGTTCGTGGTGGATAAAAGAGCATTCCAAGCTTAGAAAATATTCACTTACAAGTCATCAAAAGTGTCCTGTTTCCAATATTAGGATTGGGTTAAAAATAACTTCCTGAAATTACTGTTTTCTATCGGCAAGCCGTTCGTGCTGACCCTTCGATAAGCTTAGGGCGAACGGAAAAATTTTACCTGACCCATACGGGAAGTTATTAATGATCGTATCCTGAGTTGTTTTGAGCCACCCAGTCTTGCAGCCGTTCCACCACCCATGTTCCGTCATCCAACGTCAGGTCGTGGCCTGCCCAGGGGTGGCGGCGCAGCTCCAGGTGCCATTTTTTGTGTATCGCCTCGGAGCAGGCCGGAGCGACCAAACGGTCGCCTTGCCCGTTTAATAATAAAACCGGCTGTTTGGGTTTTATCTCGCCGGGCCGATAGCTTGCAGCCGCTATGATCTGGCGGAAGCTGTTGTTAAGGCTGATGGGGCGCTCATTGTGTATTTTTGCCCAGGCTCGGCTTACCCGTTGATCCTGCGCCGCGCCAGTTCCCGGCTGGCTTGCGGCATACACACCATCCCTGGCGATATGTCGGCGATTACTGACCAACTGCAAAATTCCCGATTCCCGTTTATAGATGTCGCGGGTCATAACCAGCGCGGCAAAGTCCTTATAACTTTGCCAGCGCAGCCGCTGATAAAAGGGGCTTAAATCGGCAAAGCTGGTGTTCATCAGGGTTGCGCCGCAAATATCTTCGGGATAGCTTCTCATCCACTCCCAGGCGACCATCGCGCCCAGCGAAAGCGCCAGAATCGTTGCCGGTTGTTGTATGAAACCCCGCTCCAAAGCATGGCGGCGCACGTTGCCGGTGATCGCCTTGATCGTGCATGGGCTGGGCTCCCGATAAAAACAACCGGTGCCGGGTAAATCGATCAGCGTTATTTGAGCGTCTGGAAACGCCGATTGTAAAAGTGGGATGAAATCGCCCCAGTGCGCCGACTCGCGCGCCAAGCCTCTCAGAAGAATCCAGTTGTTCCCAACCGTTTTATTCATACCAAAGACCCAATGCCTTTTTTTCATAGGCCGCTTTTTGCCGCGGTTTAAGTCCGGTCCATTTCTCGGGATACAACAGGCTGCGGTGCAAGAAATCAAACAGCATAAAATGCCGCCGGAAAATCCGTTGCTGGCGGTGAGGCAACAGCGGGTGAAACAAGCCATGCCGCGAGAACAGGTGCATGGGGCTTTTGCGCAGCCAAAGCCACGAACCCATTTCCAGCGTCAGCGGCAGGAATAAGCGTTCGGCCTCAAAGCGCCGGACAAAATCATCGAACAGGTAATCCCACAGGTCGCCGTTAATGACGTATTCCAGGCAGGTCGGTTCAATCCTGTAGATATGGTGTTGGTAGCAACGGTCGAACAGTTCTTTCAAGGCCAGGGTTTCGGCAAGAAAGGCGAACGGGGTTTTGCGCGAGGCATACGGAAACCATAACCGGTCCTGAATGCCGAAACCCGAGTGCAAATCCAGCGCAATGGATAACGACGAGTTGAACAGGTGTTGATCGACGACGCGGCATAAGGCTTGCGCTTCCTTTTCCATTTTGGATTCGTTGCCGCGATACCAGGGCAGGCGTGGCGTGATGCGGTGGCCGCTGTAAAGGCGCGTCGAGCCTATGCCTTCTACGGGCGAATTGCGCATTAAATCGACGCCGTTGCCGTTAGAACGCGTACCCAGATAAACGCCGACCGGGTTGACGATGGGTACAAAAACCAGCCGGGATTTTTTTAGCCGGGCGAGGAATTCCTGATCCCAATCCAGCAACTGGATGATGGTTTCCATATAAGACAGGATCACTTCGGAACCGATTTTCTCCAGGCCATGCACGCCGCCGAAAAAGGCCAATACAGGCACATCGGGCTGGGTTGAACCCAGTGTGATGCAGTGAATCGGGAATTCGAGGTTTTGGTATTGAATCCGTTCTATGACCTCGGTTTGGGCGCGGTCTCCTAATTGCTCAATAATGCGTTCAAGTTGTTCGAGTTCAGGGAATTTAATGCCAGTCATAATCCGAATCAGCAGTTATAGTCTACGAAAAAACAAATATAACCCCATTCCCGGAAAAACAGGTTGCGATAATAATTCCTTTTTCATGCAGATTTTCAATGACGGGCGATCAGAACATCCGCGCTATTTTAAACGTAGAGATCATCAGGAAACCCTGAATTAAGAAAACGAGCGGCCAATAATTCAGGCTTTGAGGGAAGCTGCCGACAAGCAGGAAAAGCGCGGGGAACAGAACGCCGTTCACGGTAATAGGCACGCCTTCAAAACCCGCGTTTTCGGAAATATTATAGCGAGCAAGCCTAAGCATGCCGCAGGCGACAAAAAACAACGCGACTGCGATTCCTAAAACGCCGGGGGAGCTCAGCGAATAAAACAACAAGGCGGGGGCAACGCCAAAGGATACCAGGTCGGACATGGAATCGATTTGTTTGCCGAAAAGATTCTTTTGATGCAGTAGGCCGGCTATTTTTCCGTCCAGCACATCGAACACCACAGCCAAAAACAGCAGCAATGCGCTTAAATCAAAAAAGCCGTCAATAGCCAGCAAAATCGAGAGGATGCCGCAGCACAGGTTTCCGACGGTAAAAATATCGGCAGTTTTCATCAGACTTAGAATTTTCATGGCGTAGCCTGTGGTTGGCGTTAGATGATCCTGGAAAAATCAGTTGAGCATTCCAAACCCCGCTCACTCTTCGACCGGGCTCAGGGCGAACGGGGTTTGGAATGCTCGCCTAAGGAAGCGCTGAACAAAATGATTCCGTTCATGGTTCGACAAGCTCAGGACGAACGGAATCAATACGTTACCGTTCGTCCTGAGCCTGTCGAAGGACTAAATCAGCGCTTCCCTAATGGGGGAGCGTGAAATCCGCTCACCCCATTCGACAAGGCTCTCCTGAGCGTAGCCGAAAGGCTCAGCACGAACGGATTTCACTTGTTCCAACTGATTTTTTTAGGAAGATGCTTCCTTGGATAACTCCAAAACCCTCCCGGTCTGAATTATCCGCCGGCGAACTTTCGGAAATTTTTTCCCAAATCAGGTCCCTGGTTTCAATGCTGACGGCATGGCGGCTTTTTCCCGAGCTGTTGATGATAGGAAGAAAGCTAAGCCGCACCTCGATTTTATCCAGGGTCAGCATCTTGATTAAATGCGGCACGAAGCCGTCATCGCCGACAAAAGGCGCGTATTGTTTGGCTGAGCCTTGATATTGAAGGGCTACGGGCTGAATGGCGGACCGGGTTAATAGCGCAGGCTGAAATAGGGAGGAGTGAAAGTTCAGCACCTCATCGCCCTTAGTCGTGGTGCCTTCAGGAAAAGCGATAATGTTACTGTTTTGCTTTAACAGCCAGGCCATCTTTTCGGCGGTGCTTCGAATATGCTGTTTATCGCCGCGGCGGATAAAAATAGTGCCGCCTTGTTTGGCCAGATAGCCGATCACAGGCCAGCCTGAAATATCGCTCTTGGCGACAAAACAGGCCGGTAAGTATTGGCCGATAACGATGATGTCCAGCCAGGAGATGTGATTGCTGACCAGGATGGCGCGCCGTTCCGGCAGCTCGCCCTCTTTGCTTATATGCAGGTTGACGATGGCGCTGAACCTTTGCAGCCAGCGGGCTTTGATCGCATCCTTTTTGAGGTTGGCGGCGCGCGCCGAATAGATAAAACCAAGCACGGGAAAAACGCCCGCCGCTAGAAACAGTCCATTGATAAACAGGATCAGGATCTGGAAAAGTTTATAGTACAGCCGTATTTTCGCTTTCATTAGCAGCCTGCGCCGTGCTCTGCTCCCGACGGGTCGGCGGCATGCAAGCCGACCCTGGCGATCGCCGCGTCAGTTCCCGGCCTGCTTTCGGCATAACCGCGCATGTAGTGTTTGCTGTAGCGTTCTTGCAATTGGTCCAGCGGTAAAAGCATGAATAAATCCATGCAGTTAAAATCTTCATCCCAGCAAGGTTCGCCGCAGACCACGGCGCCGAAACGGAAATAAGCTTTCAGCAACGGAGGAATGCCCGATTCGTCCCGTTCGCATCTTAATTCATGGGGTACGGCGATGCTGGGAGTGACTTGAATAGAGGAGGGGGCGATATTTTTTGCGTCGATATTCCGGTAAACCGCATCCACCGCAAAGCCGCTGGGGCCCGGCGTAATGCTTGCGCAACCGAGCAAGTAATTAAACCGCCCTTCGAGCGCGTATTGCACCAGCGCCGACCAAAGCGTGGTTAAAACCGCGCTGCCGCGATAATCGGGATCGACGCAAGTCCGGCCTATTTCCAGGAAACGGCCGGGCAACGTTAACACCTGATCCAGATCGAATTCGCTTTGCGAATAAAACCGGCCTAATTTTTCGGCTTGGTCTTGGTTAAGCAGGCGCGTGTAGCCGACTATCTTTTTATTGAGGTTGTCGTAGACAATCAAATGGTCGCAATAACTATCGACCTCATCATAATCCAGGCCTTCCGATTCGGTTTTGAGCTTGGCGCCCATTTCTTTGGCAAACACGCGGAAACGCAAGGCTTGGGCTTCTTTGATCAGCGTCTCGGCGTCTGCCGCCGAGACGGCTCCCGGCTGGCTTACGGCATACACACCATCCCCGGCGATAATAAAACATTCCAGCCGTTTGGCGGGTTTGATCTGAATTGTCGCATCTATGTTGTTCATGGGTATCCACATGGTTAAATAAAGATGCGGGTACATTAGTGAATAAAGATGTCAGTTTCGCGTCGAATCGATGAACATCAAATGACAGAACGGTTAAGTTTTGATGACAATTTGCTTGTGCAGTTGAGGGGCATGAAATTAAGCACAATGATACGGTAGGAGCGGGCCGCGCCCGCGGCATTTGGCCAACGATTACAGGCTTGCTGTTCCTTCATCGCGGGTATGTGGCCCACCTACAACGGCCGCTGTCGCAAAACCGCCTTAAGCGCGCCGATTGTAGGCTTTTCGACATCTTGACCGGTCCCGCTTCCCGGTAAATCAACATGCAGTACATGGCGCTGTTTTTGCTTGGCAGTGTTATTTACACCGGCAAACAACGATGAAACTTTTTCTTGACAGATCCGGTCGCCAAAACGCCGGCATTCTCTACGCAGCCATTACAACCGGGCAGGAGCTCCTATGAAACTGCAAATCGAACGCCGTTATGTCGAAAGCCTGATCGAAGCTTTCCCACATCAAACGGCCCTGAAAGAACAACTGCGATTCGGCAACCGGGCCGAAGTGTTTTACCGGCAACTGGCCGCGGATGAATGGGGGTTTTTACACGATCTGTATCAATCCTCGGGCGCAAAAAGCCAAGCGGCGCTGCTGGCGACCCTGCAAACCGCGCTGCATGACGGCGGCGAGCGTTACGAGGCCGAACAACTGGAGAAGGTGCTGCCGAGCATCACCCGCTACCTGATCGACGACGCCGAACGCGGCTGGCTATTCCAGGCCGACGCCAAGGGCCGGACCTGCGCCTATTTGATTACCCGGCTCGATTACACGCCGCCCGGCGAGGAAGAGGCGGGCCGCATCCTGATCGAGCTGAAAGCCAATGCCAAAGGCAAGATCGCGATTGAGACGTTGGTCATCCGCGCCAAGGACATCGCCGGACAAACCATTCCTGAGATCTTCGCCGCGAAAGGCTATCTTAAGGAAACGCCGGAGCTGATCGCCGTTTACGACGAAGCCTCCGAGCGTTATTTCGACTGGCGCGGCCGCTACGGCGAACAGTTTTCCGGCTGGGGTACGGCGGTTTATGTCGAAGATCCTAGCTCCAGCCACCGCAGCAGCGACTGGACGCGCAAGAACACCGTGGTGCTGTCGTCCGCGGGCGGCGCCTGCCGTTTGGTTAACGACGAAAACATCCTCAGCGAGCGGGCTTTATCATTGGAAGCATCCGGCGACATCCTCGGCAAATACCTGCGCAAGGCCGGTAACAGCATGCGTTACGACAGCAAAACCGAAAGCGCGATGGAAGCCTCGAAAGCCGACATTCCCAAAGGCGTATTCACCGAGTTGCCGATCCACGGCTACATCCTGATGTTTCACCTGGAACTGCATCATCATGTCTGGGTGCATGTCGACGATATGGCCCCTTACCAATACCAGCCGGAGTTGAAACAAAAGTTGATTTTGCCGCCGGAGCAGACCGACCTGATCGACATCCTGACCGCCGAAATGGACATGCTGATGGACGACATCGTCGCCGGCAAATCAGGCGGCACCACGGTGCTGTGCGCGGGGCCTGCCGGGGTCGGCAAAACCCTGACCGCCGAAGTTTATTCGGAAATCATCAAACGCCCGCTGTATCGGGTGCATTCCGGGCAATTAGGCCTGAATGTCGCGGAAATGGAAAAAGTGTTGAAAGAAACGCTGATCCGCGCCCAGCGCTGGGGCGCGGTTATGCTGATCGACGAGGCCGACGTTTACATCAAGCGCCGCAGCGACAATCTGGCCTCCAACGCCGTGGTCGGCGTGTTTTTGCGGGTGCTGGAATATTTCAACGGCCTGCTGTTTTTAACCACCAACCGCGTCGATGATATAGACGAAGCGATTATTTCCCGCTGCATTGCAATGATCAAATACCATGCCCCGAACAGCGCCGACCGCCGCAAAATCTGGGGAGTGATGACCGAGCAGTTTGCGTTGCCGCTGGATCAGGCGTTGATCGACCAGTTGGCCGAATTGTTCCCAACCGCGACCGGCCGGGACATCAAGGGCTTGACCAAACTGGTCGCGAAGTTTTGCCTGCAAAAGCAGTTGGAGCCGAGTTTGGAAGTGTTCAAGCGTTGTTCGGTGTTTCGGGGCCTGGAATTGGCGGGTGTGGATCAAGATTGACGGGAGCGCTGTAGTGTTGCAGACAGAATTCCCGAGCCAGAGCGTGGGAACTATTGATCAAGATAGAAGGGCAAGTTTATGACCATCAACCCAAACGCTGACAGCATCGCTCAATTTTGCCGGTATATAGACGACTGCAAACCGGCGTTAAAAGCACAATACCAACAGCTGCTTGCTCAGGATTTGTCCAGGCAACAATGGGACGGCTGTTTTCAACGCAATGTGTCGGCGGTTTTGGCGCAAGCTTATGACGAGGCGCTCGCCCACTTGAAAACGCTGCCATTCGACAGCGCCGCGACGCCGGTCAATCGAGGCTTATCGGAATTAACCCGGCAAGCGCTGACGGCTTTCGACGGATTCGTCGACGATTTTTTAGTGTTCGTTGTCGATAAGCACCGCACCTCCTGCGCCTTGTCCAATTTCCCGGATGAACATAAACCGGACAAAGCTTACGTTAACGAGGTGAAACACGAAATCGCCGGGCTTTGGCGGAACTTCGCCTTAAATGTTAATGGGCATTTTCTGGAATGCGGATAAAGCTGTCTTTTGAATCACACAGGAAAATTGAATGAAATTGTATTTAACGCCCGGCTCCTGCTCGACAGGCATCCATATTTTAATGGAAGAACTGGAACTGGTTTTCGAAGCGCATCTGGTCAATCTAATGACCGGGGACCAAAACAAGCCGGAATATCTTGCGTTGAACCCCAAAGCCACGATCCCGACGCTGGTGCGTAACGACGGCACAGCACTGACCGAGTTTCAAGCAATCGCCTATTGGCTGGCGCGAAGCTACCCCAAAGCCAAACTGTTGCCCGGCGACCCGGACGGCGACGCGCGCGTCATTGAGCTGATGGATTATGTCGTCGGCACTGTTCACGGTCAGGGTTTTACCCGGATTTTTACGACCGACCGGTTTGCATTCAACGAAGCCGATTTTGAAGCCGTGAGAATCCAAGGCATGGACATCGTTAAGCGCGGTTTTGCCGTCATTAACGATGTTCTGTCGCCTCAAGGCTATGTCATGGACGCCTTCACTATCGCCGATGCCGCTTTGTTTTATGTCGAATTTTGGGCCTACAAAACCGGCATCGTGCTGCCGGAAAATTGCCAAAAACACTATGACTTGATGCTTGAGCGTCCGGTGGTAAGGCGAGTCTTGATGGAAGAAGGCTATCGGTTGGATTAGCCTGAAAACCGCAGTCTGGCGTTCCGGGCCATTCATGCTTCGACAGGCTCAGTACGAACGGCCCTCACACCCGCCAACTGCGGTTTTTAGAATTAACGGCCCCTATTGAACCCGTTTTCCAATAACAAATGAGGTGAACATAAAATGACATTGATCGAAAAAACCGGTGCTCTTATCGCGGGCCATGACCTGATCGATAGCGATCATGATGCATTTATCGGTCTGTTAAACAAGCTGGATGCCGCCGACAATGCGAATTTTCCGGCCCTGTTCCAGCAATTGTACGAGCAGAGCGAACGGCATTTTGAACGGGAGAACGCGTTGATGAAGCAATTTTCTTATCCGGGAGAGACTGAACACAAAGGCGAACATCAGCGTGTGCTCGGAGAATTCAAGCAATTCAAATCGCGGGTTGATAAAGGATTGATTGCATTCGGCCGTTCGTTTGTCAAAGACCGTCTCCCGCAATGGTTCGGACTGCATGTGGCGACGATGGACAGCGCGTTGGCGGCGCACATCAACAAGCAGACTGAAGCGTAAGATTGATGCGACCTTGCTGCGGGTGCAGTGTAATGTTTTTATTACCATGAAGATCATGAAGATCATGAAGAGAATCCGCGAAGCACAGCTTTTGAACTCTATGAAACGTCTCACTATCACGCATGAAGTCCCTACCGTAATCTCTTCAAGTCCTTCATGGTCTTCATGGTAAAAATAAATGACATGTTCAAGAAACAGCACTCCCTGGCCCGAGCTTGAGGTCATTAATGACTTTTACGATGCCGTCGAATGCGAACGCATCTATCGGTGTCTGTTGCACGAACATCAGTGGCCCGATAACCGATATGTTGTCGCCGGACGGCAATTTATCCTGCCCCGATTACAGACCTGGCACGCCGATCCGGGGATTCGCTACAGTTACAGCAACAACCTGCTGCAAACCCGGGCATGGACGCCTTTGCTGTCCGATATTAGAGTTCAAGTCGAGTCGCACTTAAGTTTCTCGTTTAATTCGGTATTGGTTAATCTGTACCGAAACGGAGGCGATTATGTCGGCTGGCATGCGGATAATGAACCGGAGCTGGGCGAGCAACCTTTTATCGCCTCGTTGACATTCGGCGCGGAACGGCAATTTGCGTTCAGGCATAAAAAGTCTTCGGAGCAGGGGCGGGTATCATTGCGCAGCGGCGCTTTATTGATTATGAGGCCGAATTTTCAGCACCATTGGCTGCATAGCGTTCCCATCGATCAAAATGTAACGGAAGGACGAGTCAATTTAACTTTTCGTAAAGTTATCCCTGCAATCAACTGTTTTTTAGATTACTGATGCTACGCATAGATAGTTTTTGTCCTGTTTGTCGCGCTGCATGGCAGTGACGTTTTTAATTCTGCATTGAGTTTAAAACGTGCATAGGTCTGGGGCGGTATTGATGGATTACAGATAAATTGTTCCAAAAAGAACCAAGCGCTGTCTGTTGAGATTATCAGTTAACGATAATATTCAACAGCTTAACGATATGAGTAGTCTGGCATTTTAATTGCTTTTTAGAAAATTGGAGTTACCGCATCTATTTATTGTGTGTACTCGTCATTTTTTCATTAATAGCGAGGTATTAGTATGTTCGAAGCCACTCTGTTGTTCCTTTTCATGTTTTTAATTGCAGCATGCGCTTTTTTACCGTCGATGCTGTTTCCTGCAAAATCTCCCCAACAATTCGACGCTACCGGTGATTTTGGTTCGAATTCAGGACTGGGAGTCTCTGAGGATTCAACACTTCAGCAGAATTTTCTTATGCATCTGCAAAATGAAATCGAATCCGCTCTGTTCCCGCGTCCTACCGACTCTATCTTGCAGCGCCATTACGATGCGTTGGTAAACGCCGAACTGGAGAATCGTCTGGCGGCAATGCCGGATTCATAACAACGGCTGCGAATCAGCAGGATAAAGCGGTAATGGTGGCGATACCGGTATTCGGTTTAATGTAAGCTTTCACGCAACAGCCTGCTGATTTTGTTGTATTTGTCGCATAACGAACATGAGTTGATTTTTACCCACCCCTCTTTTTCATTATTTCTCCCACAATTATAAAGGTTTCTTGGTCGACGCTAATCCGGCATAGATGTTGCTCCAGCTATGCGGAGCAGCGTCGGCTGGAGAACAGCGCCGATCGCTGCGTTAGCATTTAAGCATAATAACAATAAGCGCTTCCAAGCGACTTTGTACCCGCCGGAAAAACGGTCTATCGTGCTGCCCTGGTCGGTTTCAAGTCGTTAAATACTCTGCATTGGAAACGCGGCGCTGAAGAAGTGAATTCTTCAAGCAGCCAATAACGCCAGGAGTTCCTGAATGAATCTTACCTTTTACGATGTCATGCGCAGGCAAGGCATCACCCGCCGCAGTTTTCTGAAGTTTTGCAGCCTGACCGCTGCCTCGTTAGGGCTTTCCCCCGCTTTCGCTCCCAAAATCGCTCATGCGATGGAGACCAAGCCGCGCATCCCGGTGTTGTGGCTGCATGGGCTGGAATGCACCTGTTGCTCGGAATCGTTCATCCGCTCCGGCCATCCTTTAGCTAAGGATGTAATCCTGTCGATGCTGTCGCTGGATTACGACGACACCATCATGGCTGCGGCGGGCCACAACGCCGAAGCCATCGTCGATGAAATAGTCGAAAAATACAAAGGCAATTACATTCTGGCCGTAGAGGGCAACGCGCCGCTGGGCGAAGACGGCATGTACTGCATCATCGGCGGCAAGCCGTTCGTCGAGCAGCTCAAATACGCGGCCGAAAGCTGCAAGGCGATTATTTCCTGGGGCTCTTGCGCATCCTGGGGTTGCGTTCAGGCCGCCAAGCCTAATCCGACCCGCGCCACGCCGACCCATAAAATCCCCGGTCTGGCCGACAAGCCGATCATCAAGGTGCCCGGTTGTCCGCCGATTGCAGAAGTGATGACCGCCGTGGTCGCTTATCTCTTAACCTTTGAAAAGCTGCCGACCTTGGATCGCCAGGGCCGCCCGCAGATGTTTTACAGCCAGCGCATCCACGATAAATGTTACCGCCGTCCGCATTTCGACGCCGGGCAATTCGTCGAACATTGGGACGATGAGGCCGCGCGGCAAGGACATTGTTTATACAAAATGGGCTGCAAGGGACCTACCACGTATAACGCCTGCTCGACGATGCGCTGGAATGAAGGCGTATCGTTCCCGATCCAATCCGGTCACGGTTGTATCGGCTGTTCCGAGGACGGTTTCTGGGATAAGGGCGGCTTTTACCAGCGCCTGACCGATATTAACGATTTCGGTATTGAAGCCAACGCCGATACGGTCGGCGGCACTGCGGCAACCGTCGTCGGCGTCGGCATCGCCGCGCATGCCGGATTGACCGCGCTGAACCGTTCCAAAAAATCGGGCGACAAACAAACAGGAGCAGAACAACAATGACAGTCACCAACACCCCCAACGGCTTTAACCTGAATGACGCAGGCCGCCGCGTCGTTGTCGATCCGGTCACCCGTATCGAAGGCCACATGCGCTGCGAAGTCAATATCGACGACGACAACATCATCCGCAACGCGATTTCCAGCGGCACCATGTGGCGTGGCCTGGAAGTGATTTTGAAAGGCCGCGACCCGCGCGACGCCTGGGCTTTCGTACAGCGCATCTGCGGCGTCTGCACCGGCACCCATGCCTTGACTTCGGTGCGCGCGGTCGAGGATGCGTTAAAGATTACGATTCCCGAAAACGCCAATTCGATCCGTAACCTGATGCAGCTCAGCTTGCAGGTGCAAGATCATTTGGTGCATTTTTATCATCTGCATGCGCTGGATTGGGTCAATCCGGTCAATGCGCTGAAAGCCGATCCGGTTGCGACTTCGGCGCTACAGCAATCGATTTCGCCGCATAATCCCAAATCGTCGCCCGGCTATTTTCGCGATACGCAAAACCGTTTATTGAAATTTGTCGAATCCGGGCAGCTGGGGCCGTTCAAGAACGGTTACTGGACCAATCCGGCTTATTTACTGCCGCCGGAAGCCGATCTGATGGCGGTGACGCATTACCTGGAAGCGTTGGATTTTCAAAAAGACATCATGAAAATCCGCACCGTTTTCGGCGGCAAAGACCCGCATCCGAACTGGCTGGTCGGCGGCGTACCGTGCGCGATCAATATCGACGGCGTCGGCGCCAACGGGGCGATCAACATGGAGCGGCTCAATTTAGTTTCGTCGATTATCGACCGCACCATCGCCTTTATCGACCAGGTGTACATCCCAGATTTGCTGGCTATCGCCGGGTTTTACAAAGGCTGGATGTACGGCGGCGGTATTTCCGGGCAGAGCCTGCTGTCCTACGGCGACATTCCCGATAAGGCCAACGACTATTCGGCGTCGAACTTGCTGATGCCGCGCGGCGCGATCATCAACGGCGATTTGACCAAAGTCCATGAAGTCGATTTGACCGATCCCGAGCAAATCAAGGAATTCATCCCGCACTCCTGGTACAAATACCCGGACGAATCGCTGGGCCTGCATCCGTGGGACGGCGTCACCGAACCCAACTACAAGCTGGGGCCGAACACCAAAGGCGACCGCACCCATATCAAGGAGTTGGACGAAGCGGCCAAATACTCCTGGATCAAGGCTCCGCGCTGGCGCGGCCATGCAATGGAAGTCGGCCCGTTGGCCCGTTATGTAATCGGTTACGCGCAAGGCAACAAGGAAATTACCGAGCAAATCAATTTTGTGTTGAAGACGCTGGACGTTCCGGTCACCGCGTTGTTCTCGACCTTGGGCAGGACGGCCGCGCGTGGCCTGGAAGCGCAATGGGCGGCAGGCAAAATGCGCTATTTCATGGACAAGATGATCGCCAATATCAAATCCGGCGATTTGGCGACGGCCAACGTCGCCAAATGGGACCCGGAAACCTGGCCGAGCAGCGTCAAAGGCGTTGGTTTTACCGAAGCGCCGCGCGGCGCGTTGGGTCATTGGCTGAAAATAGAAAATACCAAAATCGCCAATTACCAATGCGTGGTGCCGACCACCTGGAACGGCTCGCCGCGCGACGAGCAAGGCAATATCGGCGCGTTCGAGGCCGCATTGATGAATACCAAGGTCGAGCGTCCCGAGGAACCGGTCGAAATTCTGCGCACCCTGCACAGTTTCGATCCTTGTCTGGCCTGTTCGACGCATATCATCAGCCCGGACGGCACAGAATTAACCCAAGTTAAAGTACGCTGAGGAGCTTGATTATGAAAAAAATTATAGTGGTCGCAGGACTTATCGCGTTTTCCCAGGCCGCATCGGCACATACCGGCTTGCTGCCGACCGGCGGGTTCAGTCACGGTTTTCAGCATCCGTTTTTGGGACTGGATCATTTCCTAGTGATGTTGGGTCTAGGATTATGGGCCAGCAGCCAAAGCCGTTTGCTTGCCAGGCAGGCGCTAGGCGTGTTTTTGTTATTTATGATGATAGGCGCGCTATTCGGCTTAACCGGGTTCGGTTTCGCTTATGTCGAAACGGGTATTCTTGTCTCTCTGTTGCTGGTCGGTGTAGCGTTGAGCTTTCCCATAGTTCCCGCCATCACTGCCATCAAGTTAAGGCAGACGCTGGTTCCCAAGCTCCAGCTTGGGAACCCAGTTAGCGAAGCTCCAGCTTCGCGATCCGGGAAGCTGGAGCTTCCTGCACCGAATTCCCAAGCTGGAGCTTGGGAACTAGCGCTCACTAAAAGCCTTAACTTAATCGCAGCGCGTGGGAACGAGGCAGGTTTTTACGGCAAAGTGATTATTTTGACATCGGTTGCAGCCTTTGCCTCAATGCACGGACTGGCGCACGGCGGTGAAATGCCGGTTGATGCTTCGGCATACGCTTATATCGCCGGGATTGTATCGGCTACGGCGGTTTTGTACGGTTCCGGCTTGGCTCTGGGCTTGGCTGCACGACATGTCAATGCAACCGGTTTGCTCCGCGTTTATGGAACCTTGACCGGCTTGGTCGGCGCTTGGTTGCTGTTCGCATAAGGAACCGCCATGACTGAGCCAACTTTAATATCCAATGCCGTTGACGCAAGCGGTATAAAGTCCTCTCCAGAGGGGGAGGGCGCGCAAGCCGTTTACGTCTACGAAAAACCGGTACGGCTCTGGCACAGCCTGAATGCCTTGGTCATCGTCGCCTTGACCGTAACCGGCTATTTGATCGTTTCTCCGCTCGCATCGGTCGGCGGCGAAGCGTCAGACCATTTTGTGATGGGCTATGTGCGATTTTTGCATTTCGCCGCCGGCTACCTGTTGGCGATAGGATTGCTGTTTCGAGCTTACTGGGCCTATGCCGGTAACGAACATGCCCGGCAAATCTTTATGCCGCCTTTGTTGTCGAGGGAGTTCTGGCATGGCGTCGGCCATGAAATACTCTGGTATGCCTTTTTGGTTAAGGAGCCGAAAAAATACATCGGCCATAACCCTTTGGCGGCGTTATCGATGCATTTTGTTTTCGTTTGGGGCGCGCTCTTCATGATCTTTACCGGCTTTGCGCTTTACGGAGAAGGCACGGGGCAAGACAGCTGGCAACATGCGCTGTTTAGCAGCTGGGTGCTGCCGCTGTTCGGCGACAGCCAAAACCTGCACAGCTGGCATCATCTGGTTATGTGGTTGATCGTTTGTTTTGTGCTGATCCATGTTTATGTTGCGGTGCGCGAGGATAAATTATCCCGGCAGAGCATGTTGTCCACGATAGTGACCGGATGGCGCACTTTCAAGGACGATAAACCGGTAGACGATGTCCACTAACCTAAAATCGCACTAGAGCATTCCAACATCCCGTTCGCCCTGAGCCTGTCGAAGGGTGAGCGGGGTGTTGGAATGATCACTAAGTGGATGAAAGTGTGGAAGCCGCTCATGTTTCGACGGGGCTCAGCACGAACGGCGTTCACACTATTAACTGTAATCTTCTGGATTAACCATGAACATTTTATTGCTGGGCATAGGCAACGTACTTTGGGCCGACGAAGGCTTCGGCGTTCGCGTGATCGAACGCCTGCAAAAAAGCTACCGGTTTCCCGACGGCGTCAACGTCATGGACGGCGGCACTCAAGGCGTTTACTTGGTCGAGCATGTCCAGGCGGCGGATGTGTTGATCGTGTTCGATGCGATCGATACGGCCTGTCGCCCGGCACCTTAAAACGAATCGAAAACAGAGACGTACCGAATTTTCTCGGCGCAAAAAAAATGAGCCTGCACCAAACCGGATTCCAGGAAGTGTTGGCGATGGCGCAGATGCTGGGCAGTTATCCGCGGCACTTGCTATTGATCGGCGTACAGCCCGAAGAGTTGGACGACTACGGCGGCAGCTTGCGGCCGACGGTCAAGGCGCAAATCCAACCTGCTATAGACATGGCGCTGGCTTACCTGCAAGCATTCGGTATTAGTGCGGAAACAACCGACACCGATGGCGATTTGGCCGACCCGGTGTTGAACATACAGCGCTACGAACTGGAACGGCCCAGCGCCGAGCAGGCCTGCCGCATCGGCGACGAGCGGGTGTTGCAGGCCGAAGGCTTGGCGGTGCGTCCGCCGCAACCGGCGGGACAACCCACCTTGCAAGTCGATGTCGATTACCGGGGCAAATACTGATGTGCATCGGCATCCCCATGCAAGTAGTGGCGCAGCACAACGAATCCGCGACCTGTCTTTATCGCGGCGAGGAAAGCGTAATCGATACCATGCTGGTCGGCCCGCAACCGGTCGGCGCTTGGCTGCTGGTGTTTCTCGATGCCGCCAGGGAAGTGCTCAGCGAAACCAAAGCCAAGCAAATTTCAGATGCATTGGAAGCCATGCGGCTGGCGATGCAGGGCGACAATCACATAGACCATTTGTTTTCCGATCTTGTAAACAGGGAACCGCAATTGCCGGAGTTTTTAAAACCATGACATCACCGCTGATTACCCAGCTGCAAACCCGGCACGGCTATCCGTTGCTGGATGCGGACAGTTACGATCATTTCGTTTACGGCAATGAAAGCGTCGTACTGTTTTTCTGCAACGATCCCGTCCAGTTTCCCGAAAGCAACGACGTTGCGGTGATCTTGCCGGAGTTGGACAAAACGTTTAACGGCCGGCTGCAAGCGGCGGTTATCGAAAAATCCATCGAGCGCGAATTGCAAGCGCGGTTCCGCTTTACCGGCTGGCCGTCGCTGGTGTTTCTGCGCAACGGCGAGTATTTGGGCGTCATCACCGGCGTCCGCAACTGGCGGGAATACAGGCAGGAAGCGGCAGGGATCTTGGCCTCCGAACCCAGCGAACCGCCCGGCTTCGATTTGGATAAAGTATGCGGCGGCGCTCATTAATAATGTAGGGCGCGCCGTGCGCGTCAACGATACTAAAATATAACCCACGATCATTATGAACTCTATTTCACTCCCCATTTTCGGACAAGGCAGCCAACCGGCGGAACAAGACGGCGTCGAGCTGGAATATCTGCAAATGCCGCAGGAAATGACGACCTATGCCATGCCGCAGATTTCGACGGATTTAAAGTCGCATGATTTGGCGCAGGCAAAAATCATTTTGCTGAAATTGCAGCAGTATTTGGCCGCGTTTCCATCGGTTTCAGTAGCCATCGAATTGACCCGATTGGACGCAAACAACCGGCGGTTTATCGACGAGCTGCTCGGCGAAGGCGAAGTCAGCGTGATTTGTTCCGGCGGGCAAAACATCCGCATTCAGGAATCGGTATTGGCGGGTGTTTGGCGCTTGCAAACACTTAACGACCGTAGCCAGATTGTTAATGACGCGTTGGAAGTCGGCATTATTCCGCAACAGCTGTCGCAATCGGCCTTTAACGGCGCGGCGGCGCAAATCGACACTTATTGGACTGTGGTGCCGAAAGACGTGATGAACTCGCCGCCGTTGCTGACCGAACTGAACGCCAAAATCGCCGCATACCGGCCGGGCGGCGAGGCGCATACCATCAATTTAAGCCTGCTGCCGCAGACCGAGCAGGATCTGGCGTTTCTGGCGCAACGCTTAGGTCGCGGCTCGGTGACGATTCTATCCCGCGGCTACGGCAACTGCCGGATCACCGCCACCGGCACCCAATACGTCTGGTGGGTGCAGTATTTCAATTCGGAGGACACCTTGATCCTCAACACGCTGGAAGTCAGCGACGTGCCCAGCGTGGCCTGCGCCTCGCCGGAAGATATAGCCGACAGCCGCGAGCGCTTGCAGGAGATACTTAAGGTGTATTTATGAATGGCTCTTTTTTTGCCGGGGCATTCGGCGGCGGCGCTTCGAAGTTGACGCCGCAAACCCGGCTGGAATGCAAAATCTGTTGGTATGTGTACGACCCGGCTGTTGGCGATGAAGTCTGGCAAATGCCGCCGGGCACGGCTTTTTCCGCATTGCCCGATCATTGGAGCTGTCCTGAGTGCGACGGCAAAAAGCAGGATTTTTTGGTGCTGGATGATTGAGCATGTTGTGGCCGGGTATTTCTTATTCACCTGAAGATGCGAAAAGAATGCGTCTATACGCTCATGGGAACGATAAGAACGTTGCGAGTTAGACCTTCCAGGTTTTTAAAACCTGGAAGGTCTTTCTACGCTGTAACCCCCTGCTTAATGTCCAAGAGCGTAGATCATATAAACAGGGAAAGTAGCACGCCTTACGCTAAGTCATGATTTGGAAAAATAGCGAACAAATCCGGCATACACTGGAAACAACATTCAATGAAATACTGGATAAGCGCATGCGCGAGTTGCCGGTCGTTAACTTCGCGCTTTCGGTGCAGGCCGTCGGCTTTAGCCGCTTTGGCGAAGACTGGCTCGGCGTGTTGATTACACCCTGGTTCATGAATCTGATGTTGTTGCCGGGACCGGACAGCGCTTGGCGCGAACAACAACCGGGCATAAAAATCGACAAGCACTTCCCGTATGGCGCATTCGAATTTACGTTGGGCCGCGAAGCGCAAATAGGCATTTACGCACTTTGCTCTTTGTTCTCGCCGATGTTCCAGTTCGAGAATCAAGCCGCCGCGCTTGCTGCGGCTGAATCTGCGTTACAAGGCTTGCTGGCCGAAACGGCGCCGCGAGCGGTCAGTCGTCGTGACTTGCTGCGCGGCGCTATCGGCAAAGGAAACCGTTGAGTGACACCGGCCGGTAAAATTGTCATCGATTTGTATCATGACTCCGGGACGGTGAGCGGCGTGCAAATCGCATCCAGCCGGCCTGAAGCGATAGCGCAGGTATTAATCGGCAAAACCCCGGATCAGGTGCTTGAGACCGTTCCGTTGCTATTTACCTTGTGCGGCAACGCCCAGGCTTATGCCGCGTTGCTGGCCTGCCGTGCGGCGTTGGGTATGGCAACCGAGCCTGAGCTTGATTCAGCCCGCGACCTGCTGGTGCAACTGGAAACCTTGCGCGAACATGTCTGGCGTATTTTGCTGGACTGGCCGGTTTTTATAGGTCTCGCTCAAGATAAAAAAGCCCTGGCGTCGCTGCTTAAATTCGATGCGCTGTTCAAGCGGCATTTGTTCCGGCATGCCGAAGCATTCAAGCTCGACAGTTGCTTGAATGTCGATACCGATCGATTGATACAACTGATCGACGACCTGGAAACACTGATCGACATTTCGATCTTTAACGGCCGGCTTGTTGAATTTCAGGCGTTAACCGGCGAAGCGCAGTTGAAAAATTGGTTGCGGCAAAATAATGCGTTACCTGCCAGCTTGTTAAATCATTTATATGGACGGAACTGGGCGACAATCGGGCAAAATAATGTTGCTTGCCTGCCCGAGTTTGAGGAAGAAGTATTAAACCGGGAATTGCAACGGCAAGATTTATCAACTTTCAGTCGGATGCCGCATTGGCAAGGCCGCTGTTTTGAAACGACGCTATTGAACCGCCAGCTGTCGCAGCCTTTAATCGCCGATATGCGCGGCCGTTACGGTAACGGCCTGATCGCCCGAACACTGGCCCGCTTGCTGGAAGTCGCTTTAACACCATCCCAACTCAGGCGGCTTTTGATGCAAATAACAGACCTATCGGTTTTACCGCTAAGCGGCGCGATTAACGAGAGCGTAGGTTTGGCTCAGGTCCAAGCGGCGCGCGGCCTGTTAATCCATCGTCTGGAATTGAAGCAGGGGCGGGTACACGATTACCGCATCATCGCGCCCACCGAATGGAATTTTCACCCCGAAGGCGTCGTCGCCCAAGGCTTGAAACAATTGCAAGCCGAAAACCTAAACGATCTGCAACGGCAAGCGGAACTTTATATCAACGCGGTAGACCCTTGTGTGCAATACGCGTTACACTTGACCGACAGTCGAAACGAGATAGAAAACCATGCATGACAAATCTGTCAGGAACAAGTTTGCACTAGCCCGAAGGGTGCATGGCAGGGATTGTCTGCATGACAAATCCGCCGGGAGCGGATTTGCATTTACCCGAAGGGTGCATGGCAGGGATTGCCTGCATGACAAATCCGCCTGGAGCGGATTTGCATTTACCCGAAGGGTGCATGGCAGGGATTGCCATGCATGAATTGTCCCTCTGCGAAAGCATTTTGCAGGTCTTGGAACAGCAGGCGGAAGCCCAGCAATACAGCAAAGTCAAAACGGTTTGGCTGGAAATCGGCGCATTGGCCGGTGTCGAGACTGACGCATTGCGTTTCAGTTTCGATGTTGTTGTACAAGGCTCAATAGCCGAACACGCCAAACTTGAAATCATTGAAATACCGGGCCAAGCCTGGTGCATGCCGTGTAGCCGCAACGTGGTTGTGCAGCAGTTATACGATCTATGCCCGCACTGCGGCAGCCATCAATTACAGGTCAACAGCGGAGATCAAATGCGAATCAAAGAACTGGAGGTAGAATAATGTGCGGCGTATGCGGCTGCGGCGAGGGCCATTCCCACTCGCACGATCATGACCACGAACATCCGCATGATCATGAACACCACGACCATCATCATGATCACGATGCCGAGCATACTCATGCGCCGGGTTTAAGCCAAGCGCGGATGGTGCAAATCGAACAGGATATTCTGGCCAAGAACAACCGTTATGCCGCCGAAAACCGCCGCTATTTCGGCGAACGCGGCATGCTGGCGTTAAACCTGGTTTCCAGCCCCGGTTCAGGCAAAACCACGCTGCTGACCGAAACCATCGCCCGGCTGAAAGACGAGCTCGACATCGCGGTCATCGAAGGCGACCAGCAAACCGCCCGCGACGCCGAGCGCATCCGCGCCACCGGCGTACCGGCGCTGCAAATCAACACCGGCAAAGGCTGCCATCTCGATGCGCACCGGGTCGGCCATGCGCTGGAAACGCTCCAGCCGAAAGACCATAGCCTGTTGTTCATCGAAAACGTCGGCAATCTGGTTTGCCCTTCGGCATTCGATCTGGGCGAAGCGCATAAGGTGGTGATTCTGTCGGTCACCGAAGGCGAGGACAAACCGATTAAATACCCCGATATGTTCCATGCCGCCGACTTAATGATTTTGAACAAGACCGACCTGCTGCCATACCTGGATTTTGATAGCGAGCAATGCATACAGTATGCAAAGCAGGTCAATCCGCGCATCAAGATCTTGTCGCTGTCGGCCAAAACCGGCGAAGGGATGGACAGCTGGCTGCGCTGGCTGAAGGCCGAGTTGGAGTTGCAGCGTATTGATTATGCATAGAGCGGCTTAGTACGATAAAGCCAATTTATAAAGATAACACCACGAAGACACGAAGAGCACGAAGAAAAGCAAAGGATAAAACTTCGTGTTCTTCGTGTCTTCGTGGTGAATTAATCAATATTAAATACATAAGCGCAGTCTATAAACCACAGAGATCCTTTTATATGTGCCTAGCCCTACCCGCCCAAATCGTCGCTCTTGATGCCGCCAACAACATGGCGACCGCATCGGTCGGCAACGTCAAAGTCGAAGTGTCGTTGGCCCTGGTCGATGATGTCGCGCTCGGCGATTACGTTCTGGTGCATGTCGGTTATGCGCTGAATAAAATCGACGAGGACGAAGCCTTGAAAACCTTGGCCTTGTTTGCCGAAGCCGGATTAATGTCAGAAGTATGAAATACATCAGCGAATTCAGGCAGCAAGACCTCGCCCAGCAGCTGTCCAGGGCGATTGCGCAAACCGTCGATCGGGGCCGGCATTACCGGCTGATGGAATTTTGCGGCGGCCATACCCACGCCATTTTCCGCTACGGCGTACAGGATTTAATGCCGGGCAACGTCGAATTCATCCACGGCCCCGGCTGCCCGGTTTGCGTATTGCCGACCGGCCGTATCGACAATGCGATCCAACTGGCCGAAAGGCAGGACGTGATTCTCTGCACCTATGCCGACTTGATGCGGGTTCCGGCCACCGGCCGCAACAGCTTATTGAAAGCCAAGGCGGGCGGCTCGGATATTCGGATGATTTATTCGACGCAGGACGTGTTGAAAATCGCCAGGGAAAACCCCGAAAAACAGGTCGTGTTTTTCGCGATAGGCTTTGAAACCACCACGCCGCCGACCGCCGTCGCGGTCAAGCAAGCTCAGGCCGAGGGGCTGACTAATTTTTCAGTGTTCTGTAACCACGTGCTGACGCCTGCCGCGATGCAGGCGATCCTGGATGCGCCGCAACCGGTCGCGATCGATGCTTTTCTCGGGCCTTCCCACGTCAGCACCGTAATCGGTAGCCATCCTTATGAAATATTCGCCGAGCATTATGCCAAGCCGATAGTCATCGCCGGTTTCGAACCGCTGGACGTGATGCAGTCGGCCTTGATGTTGATCCGACAGCTCAACGAAGGCCGTCACGAGGTCGAAAACGAATACAGCCGCGCCGTCACCCGGCAAGGCAACCAGAAAGCGCAAGCGCTGGTGCAGGAAGTGTTCGAGTTGCGGCCGCAATTTGAATGGCGCGGTTTGGGTTTGATTCCCGATAGTGCGTTAAAACTCAAACTTGAATATGCCGACTTCGATGCCGAGCAACGTTTTAATATGCCTGCGATTCAGGCGAGTGATGTCAAAGGCTGTGAATGTCCGGCCATCCTGCGCGGCGCGAAAAAACCCAAGGATTGCAAGTTATTGGGTACGGTTTGCACGCCGGAAAATCCGATGGGGTCTTGTATGGTTTCGTCGGAGGGGGCTTGTGCGGCGTATTGGTCGTATGGGCGGGTCCGGGGGTAGGTGTCGCTGCCGCGACAGGTTTATTTGAATCGGGTTTCTCGCACCCGAGGGCGAGTTACTTTCTTTTGCTTCGCCAAAAGAAAGTAACCAAAGAAAAGGCGACCCGGTTGCCGCTTGCTTCCTGCGCTCCTCGCTTTCGACGGGGGGTTGCCAGAAGTGCCATCCCTGGCCCTCTGGCAACGCGCTGCATCCATGCAGCGCCCCTAACGGGCTAATCCCGCCGAAAGCTCCGGTGCTCGGCGCGGCATACGGGGACATCCCATCCCGAAGTTTACGGGCGAACGGGATAAGTTTGATTTCAAATAAAAGCTATTCGTTAACGCATATTGCACATTAGTAGACCAGCAAAGATACATTGTAAAAGAATGCAAAAAATGCAATCGTTTTATTCTAACTCTATTTATTATTTTTAACCATGTCGTATGAAAATTAGAAAAATCAAAATCAAAAATTACAAAATATTTGATGACTTAGAATTGGATTTCACTGATTCTGATGGAAGAGCTTTGGATACCATAGTGTTAGCGGGTATTAATGGCAGTGGTAAAACATCTATTCTTCAATTATTGCAAAAAATATTTTCTGAAAAGTCTAATTTACTTAGGATTCAAGATACTTCTCATGAGTTTGAAAAAAATAAGGATGCTATTATTTGTGAAGAACTTACAATTGAATTCGAAAGTTCTTTAGATTTTATTAAAGCTTTTATTGGATTAATTTCTAGTTTTAAACAGCAAGCTTCAAAAAGAAAAATTGATATGCATGATGTTTTTCCTTCAATGAAAGATATTACTTCAAAACTGTCATTTGCTAGAAACAAACCAGGAGATATAAAGATATTTGAGTTTTGTTATAAAATAGAAAAAAACAAAGAAAAATTCACAATAAAGAAAAATGACTTTCTTCCATTTGCAATTCTTTCCGAAGATGATATTTCAAAATATTTCAATGTGTTGTGTTTTGTAGCAAGCTCTTTTGAATTAAATGATCATTCCAAAAATAAAGATTTTTTTGAGATGATTTCAACAAATAAACAGTCCTATGAAAGAAATGGCATAGTTAGACTCGTAGATATTTTTTCTCATAAAAAAGAGATTGAAGGTTATCTTGTAAATTCTATTATAGATGCTGTTTTAAAAAACAGGGAAATCACCGTTAAAGATGCTGTTAATAATCGAATTGAAGATATCAACCGAACTTTAAAAAATATAAATTTAAATACTAAACTGATTAATATAACTTCTGAAAAAGCAATTTTTGAAAGTCCAAATGAGAAAGAGATATCTATAGATGATTTATCAAGCGGGGAAAAGCAACTCTATTATAGGGCGGTTCTTTTAAGTAAATTGAATATAAAAAATAGCCTTATTTTGGTAGATGAACCTGAAACATCTTTACACCCAACATGGCAAAGAGAGGTTATTAAACTTTACCAAAATTCTGGAGAAAATAATCAAGTAATTTTAGCAACTCATTCACCTCACATTATAGCTTCGGTTGAACCGAAAAATCTTTTTCTACTTTATTTTGATGATGACGAAAGAAAAGTAAAAATAATGAACATGGAAAAAGAGAAGAAATATACGAAAGGTGTTGAACCCAATAGAATTTTACAAGAAATCATGGGGGTAGAATTACGAGATGAAGAAACTCAACAGCGTATTGATGAAATTGTAACAATTCTAAGGAAAAATCCGGAAGAAAGAAATAATCTTGAATTTGAAGAAAAACTGCAAAATCTAATTCGTGATTTAGGCGTTCAAGATCCTTCAATTATGCGGATTAATCATCAATTATTCTTGTTGAATAGAAAAAAATAACGCTATGAGATTTATAGATAAATCCAGTCGTTGTAAAGAATTTGATGACTATGTTAATAAAAATTCAGAATTTTTTTCTATAAAAGGGGGCTGGGATTTACCGGCGGATGTAAAAATAATATTACATAATCATCTTTTGAAACAACAAAAAGGACTTTGTATATATTGCGAACAACAACTTCTTGAAAAAACAGGCGCTGAATATTTGCCTGAATCGATAATAGAACATATTCGACCGAGAACTAAACAAAAATATCCTGAACTAACATATATTTGTTGCAATTTATCTGTCGCTTGCAAAAAGAGTAAGAAAAAAGAAGATAAAAACGATGATATTGATTTTTGTGAAGATAGAAAGGCCGATGAATATGATGAACTTAAATTTTTAAATCCCACTGAACTACCTGAAATTGAAGCTTATTTTGAATACGATATAGAAGGTAATATTTTTCCATATAGAAATAATGAACGTGCTAGATATATGATTGAGGTTGCTCTTAATTTAAATCATAAAAAACTAAATAATATGAGAAAAACTCAATATGATATTTTTTCTGAAATGAATATTGAAGACGTTGAAAATATCTTATTGGATGGTAATGCTGAACAATTGCCTGCTTTTTATTCGATGTTAAAAAACCAATTTATTGATTAGTTTCGTAGGGTACGAACCGCTTACCTTTTTAGGATTTGGACGACTGGACAAATTAAAAATGATGCGCGATGCGAACTCTAGCTGGATAAAAACGGTGTCGAAGAGGAGGCGAAGTATTCATGGTTCGACTATTGAATAAAGCAGGATTAAACCAATGCCCAAAATCACCCAATTATCGCAATTAGATTTAAACCAAACCTACAGTTATGCCGATTACTCGACCTGGCAATTAAATGAAGCCGTTGAGTTGATCAAAGGCAAAATCATGCTGATGTCGCCTGCCCCGACTGTAAAACATCAACGCATTGCAGGGAATTTATACGGCATATTCTATAACTCCTTCCGTCACAAAAAATGCCAATTTTTCCCTGCGCCGTTTGACGTGCGCCTATACGACCGCAAAAAATCCATTTTAGCCAATCAAGACATCCATACCGTTGTCCAGCCTGATTTGAGCGTTATTTGTAACCCTGAAGTGTTGGACGAACAAGGCTGTAACGGCGCGCCAGAGTGGATTATTGAGATTTTATCCAAAGGCAATTCCAAGCGGGAGATGCAAATCAAATTTGAACTCTATCGGGAAAGCGGAGTGCAGGAATACTGGATCGTTTATCCCAATGACCAAGCGATTCATCAATTTGTCCTGGATGACAACGAGCATTACCAACTTAAGTACATGTACACCGATGACGACATCGCCACGCCGCATTTATTTCCCGAATTGGCTGTTGACCTGACTGAAGTATTCGAAACTTGGCAAAAGTAACAACACTTCATATCAAATATTGAAAGTCAGCATCGGCCGAATACTTACCCAAAATCATTCCTATGCGTAAACCTTATACATCAAAATTAAATATTGCCACCGGCAAAGTCGATCTAAGCCACGGCGGCGGCGGCCGCGCAATGGCCCAGCTGATCGACGAATTGTTCATCAAGCATTTCGATAACGACTTGCTCAGGCAACACAACGACCAAGCCCTGTTCACCGTACCCGCAGGACGCTTGGTGATCAGCACCGACGGTCACGTGATCTCGCCGCTGTTTTTTCCGGGCGGCGACATCGGTTCGCTGGCCGTACACGGCACCGTTAACGATGTCGCGATGTCCGGCGCAAAGCCGCTTTATCTGGCGGCGGGCTTCATCCTGGAAGAAGGCTTCCCGCTGGCCGATCTGGAGAAAATCGTCATCAGCATGGCCGCAGCCGCCAAACGCGCCGGTACGCCTGTCGTGACCGGCGATACCAAGGTGGTGGAGCGCGGCAAAGGCGACGGCGTGTTCATTACCACGACCGGCGTCGGCATCGTGCCGGAAGACGTCAATATTTCCGGCAACCTTGCGCAACCGGGCTGTGCGATTTTGCTTAGCGGCTCGATTGGCGATCACGGCGTGGCGATCATGGCCGGGCGGGAAAACCTGCAATTCGACACGACGATTGTTTCCGATTCCGCCGCGCTGAATTCGCTGGTAGCCGACATGGTCAGCGCCGCACCGGAGGCTATCCATTGTTTGCGCGACCCGACCCGAGGCGGCTTGGCGACCGCGTTGAACGAGCTGGCACAGCAATCCGGCGTCGGCATGGTCATTGACGAAACCCACGTTCCGATCAAATCCGAAGTCAAAGCCGCCTGCGAAATTCTCGGCCTCGATCCGCTGTATGTCGCCAACGAGGGCAAACTGGTGTGCATTTGCAATGAGACTGCCGCCGAATCGCTGCTGGCGGTGATGCGGCAACATCCGCTGGGCCGCGATGCCGCGATCATCGGCGAGGTGATCGCCGACGAGCACGGTTTCGTGCAAATGACCACGGCGTTCGGCGGGCGGCGCATCGTCGATTGGCCGGTCGGCGAGCAGCTGCCGCGCATCTGCTGATGTCCGGCAGGGCGATTCGGGTTCGCGGGGTAGTGCAGGGCGTAGGCTTCAGGCCGACGGTCTGGCGTCTCGCCCGGCAACACCGGCTGACCGGCGAGGTCTGGAACGACGGGCTGGGCGTGATGATTCACGCCTACGGCAGCGATGAAGAGCTTGATGCTTTCATTTTACAAATTCCGCTACACAAACCGCCGCTGGCCCGGATCGACAGCCTGGAAGTGCTGGCGCTGGACGGAATGCCGCAGAGCGAAGAATTTTGCATCGTCGCCAGTCGGCAAAATGGCGTAGAGACGCCTGTCGCCGCCGATGCGGCCACCTGCGCCGATTGCCTCGCTGAAATCGTCGATCCCGGCAACCGCCGTTACCGTTATCCGTTCACCAATTGCACGCACTGCGGGCCGCGGCTGTCGATTATCCGGCGTGTGCCTTACGATCGCTGCCATACCGGCATGGCGGAATTTGCGATGTGTCCGCAATGCCTACAGGAATACGATAATCCCGCCGACCGCCGCTTCCATGCCCAGGCTAACTGCTGCCCGGACTGCGGGCCCAAGGTTTGGCTGGAAGATAATCACGGTCAGATGCCGGATTGCGCCGATCCGCTCACACATGCCGCCGAGTTGATCCGGCAAGGCTATATCGTCGCTATTAAAGGCTTGGGCGGTTTTCATCTGGCCTGCAATGCGGCCGATACGGATGCGGTAAACCGGCTTCGCGAACGCAAGCGCCGCTACGCCAAACCGTTTGCGTTGATGGCCAGGGACATGGAAACCATCGCCCGCTATGCGATCCTGGATGAGCAGGAAAAGCAAGCCCTACACGACAAAGCCGCACCGATTGTATTGCTGTCGGCATCAGGCGAAACGCTTGCGCCCGGCATCGCGCCGGACTACGACAAGCTTAATACCGCTGACTCAAACAATATAAAGCCCTCTCCAGAGGGAGAGGGTTGGGTGAGGGGAAATCAAAATAAGGAAGAATGCTTATTTTCATGCCCTCATCCCAACCTTCTCCCTGAGGGAGAAGGAGCGCACGTACTAGGCTTCATGCTGCCCTACACACCGCTGCACACGTTGTTATTGCAAGATCTGGACGCGCCTATCGTGCTGACTTCCGGCAATATCAGCGACGAACCGCAATGCACGGACAACGGCGAGGCGCGCGAAAAGCTTAGCGATATTGCCGATTATCTGCTGCTGCACGACCGGGACATCGTCAACCGGCTGGACGATTCGGTGGCTCGGTTAATGGACGGTCAAATGCGCTTGCTGCGCCGGGCGCGCGGTTACAGCCCGGAAGCACTGATATTGCCGCCCGGTTTCGAGCAAGCCGGTAACATCCTGGCGATGGGCGCGGAGCTTAAGAACAGTTTCTGTTTGCTGAAGAACGGCCAGGCGGTCGTAGGCCAGCATATCGGCGATTTGGAAAACGCCGCCGTTCAAGGCGATTACCGCAAGGCTATCGCGCTGTACAGGCAGATGTACGGTTTCAAGCCGGAGCGTATCGCCGTCGATCACCATCCGGGCTATCTATCGACCCAATACGGCCAAATGCTGGCCGAAACCGAAGCGGCGCTTGTAGTGCCGGTGCAGCATCATCACGCGCATCTGGCCGCTTGCCTGGCCGAGCACGGTGTCGCGTTGGATGCACCGCCGGTATTGGCCGCCATCTTCGACGGCTTGGGGCTGGGCGACGACGGCGAGTTATGGGGCGGCGAATTCCTGTTGGGCGATTACAAGGGCTACACCCGGCTCGGCTGTTTCCAGCCTGTCGCCTTGCCGGGCGGCACCCAGGCCATGCGCGAACCGTGGCGCAACACTTATGCGCAACTTCTGCATTATTTCGACTGGCAAACGCTGCAACAGGATTATGCGGATCTGGACGTCATGAAATTATTGGCAAGCAAGCCGCTGGCGACGATGGCGACGATGATAGGCAAACAGATCAACTCGTCGCCGAGCACTTCCTGCGGCCGCTGGTTCGACGCTTTCGCCGCCGCGCTCGGCCTGCACGGCGAACAGGTTTATTACGAAGGGCAGGCCGCGATTGCGCTGGAGATATTGGCAACACCGCTGTTTGCAGACGAGCGGCCTTATCCCCTCGCCCCACCCCTCTCCCTGGGGGAGAGGGGGCCGAATTCAGTCACGATCCTAAGTTGGCAGGGATTATGGCAAGCGGTGTTGACCGATCTTAAGTACGGCGTCGATAAAGCGCGGATTGCCGCCCGCATCCATCACAGTCTGGTCGCCGCGACGGTTGAGCTGTTGAATAACCTGAGCCGCCAAACCGGCATCGACAGCATCGTGCTCAGCGGCGGCGTGTTCCAAAACCGGCTGCTGTTGGAAGCGGTGTCCGGTCAATTGCGGCAATGCGGTAAAACCGTGCTGTCGCCGCAACATTATCCGATGAACGACGGCGGCTTGGCATTAGGTCAAGCGGTGATTGCCGCGGCAAGGGCTATTTGAGGAAGGCGGCGGGTTTCTTTCGCTTCCGCGAATCCTGGTATGCGGCTGCATTCCCATCGCCATGCGTGTTCAACCAGCGTATCCAAATCCGCATAGGCAGGCTGCCAGCCCAATTCCCGCTTTATTCCGGTCGCATTAGCGACCAAGCGGGCGGGGTCGCCCGACCGGCGTTGGCCTTCCTGCACGGGGATGATCTTGCCGGTGATTCGTCTGGCCGCTTGGATGACGCTTTCGACCGAATAGCCGTTGCCGTTGCCCAGGTTAAATGCGGTGGATTGTCCGTCCGATTGCAGGTGTTGCAGGGCCAGCCAGTGCGCTTCGGCCAAGTCGAGGATATGGATGTAATCGCGGATGCAGGTGCCGTCCGGGGTATCGTAATCGCGCCCGAATACGGTAATGTGCGGACGGCGGCCTGAGGCGGCTTGCAGCACGAGCGGGATCAGGTGCGTTTCGGGATCGTGCCGTTCGCCAAGCAAGCTGTCGGGATGCGCGCCGGCAGCGTTGAAATAGCGCAAGCACACGGATTTGAGGCCGTAAGCGCGGTCGTAATCGGCCAAGGCCTGCTCAATCATCAGCTTGCTGGAGCCATAGGGATTGATAGGCCGCTTGGGGTGCGCTTCATCGATCGGGACGTAGTCCGGTTCGCCAAAGATGGCGGCGGTCGATGAAAAAATGAATTTATCGACGCTATGGGCGCGCATCGCGTTGAGCAGGTTGAGGGTGTTGACGGCGTTGTTATGGTAATACTTGGCGGGGTCTTGCGCGGACTCGCCCACCTGGATGAACGACGCAAAGTGCATGACCGCATCGAATTTGTGCTCGCTAAACACCTTGTCGAGGACCAACCGGTCGGCAATATCGCCATGCACAAAGCGGCCATGCAGGACGGCGTCGCGGAATCCGGTGGAAAGGTTGTCGAGGGTGACGACATCGACGCCTTTTTGGCCGAGCAGCCAGACCATATGCGAGCCGATGTAGCCGGCGCCGCCGACGACGAGAACAGTTTTAGGCGATGTCATTGGTTTTTAAATCCACTCTAAGCGATACAAATCAGCGCGCCGGTTCGCGAGATTGCGAGCGGCGCCACGAGTACGAACTTGTTTTAACAAATCCAGATTGACGTCGGCGATCAGCGTCATTTCGGTGTTGGGGGTGGCTTCCGCCAAGATGGCGTCATGCGGAAACGAAAAATCGCTGGGACTGAAAATGGCGGCTTGCGCATATTGGATGTCCATATTCTCCGCATACGGCAGATTGCCGACGCTGCCGGTAATTGCGACAAAACATTCATTTTCAATCGCGCGTGCCTGGGAACAATAACGCACCCGCTGATAGGCGTTTTTGGTGTCGGTCCAGAACGGCACAAAAATGATTTGCGCGCCCTGGACAGTCGCCAGGCGGGCAAGTTCCGGGAACTCGGAATCGTAACAGATCAATACCGCAATCTTGCCGCAATCGGTATCGAATACTTTTAATGCATTCCCGCCTTGAACGCCCCAGCAACTGACTTCATCAATCGTGACATGGATTTTGTATTGGGCTTCAAAAGTGCCGTCTCGCCTGAGCAGCCACGACACGTTATAGAGTTCATGCGCGCTGTACTCGGGCATGGAACCGGCAATAATGTTGATGTTGTAAGACATGGCCATTTCCAGCAGGCCATTTCTTATTTCGCTGGTAAAACCGGCCAGGGCGCGAATGGCGTCGGGAGGGCTTTTGTCATTAAACAATCCCATCAGCGGCGCGCTCATGTATTCGGGAAAGAGCACAAAATCGGCATGGTAGCCGGCTACCGCGTCAATAAAGAATTCGGCATGCTTGAGCAATTCCTCGACGCTGGTCAGGGTCCGCATCTGCCATTGCACGACGCCCAAGCGGATAATGTTTTTGGAGCCGCCGATCGAGGGCGTTTTGTCGACATAATCAAGGTTGACCCATTCAAGCAGGGTCGCAAAGCCCTTCGACTCGGCATCGACAGGCAGATAGCCGGTCAGCAGCTTGCGCACATGGAAGCCGTTAAACAGCTGAAATGAGAGTACCGGGTCGAATATTTCCCGGTTTTTGACTTCTTCGATATAACGCACCGGCGTTAAGGTGTCGGCGTATTTGGCGTAGCCGGGAATCCGTCCGCCTGCGATAAACCGGCGCAGATTCAAGTTCCGGCATATTTCTTTGCGCGCATCGTACAATCTTCGGCCCAGGCGCAGGCCCCGATACTTGGGATGGACAAAAATATCGACGCCGTACAAGGTGTCGCCCATCGGGTCGTGATGAGTCAGGTAGCCGTTACTGGTAATTTGGGCGTAGGTATGGGTATCGCCAAAGCGGGCATAATCCACGATCATGCTTAATGCGGCGGCGACCAGCTGGCCGTTGTCTTCAATAACGATTTGTCCTTGGGGGAAGCGGGTGATTTGGGAGGCATACTGGTCTTTCTTCCAGGCCCCGCCCAAATTACCGTAGACATGCTCCATCAGAACCGCGATGTTGTCGTAGTCATCAAGCGTTAGATGACGCAGCAGAAGCTTATGCTTTTTAATCTTGTCCTTTTTCATAGTCAAAAAGTATAAGCCTGCTTTTTGACGGATTTATGACAATGCGTATTTAAACGGATTGGATAAAGGGCTAAATGGCGGAAATAATCTTCAGCGGGTAGGGCGGGCCGCTTGCGCTTCGGTTTCTAAGGAAGCGCTGAACAAAATGCTTCCGTTCATGGTTCGACAGGATAAACACGAATGAAATCAATATGTTACAGTTCGTGGTGAGCCTGTCGAAGGGCTAAATCAGCGTTTCCTTAAGGAGCGCATGGCTTTTTATCTGTTTCAATGCAGATGAACCGCCAGCCAGATGGTATGAATGTCCGGCTGCGTCCATTCGACCCGGTGCCGGGTATGGGCGGGAATCAGCAGGTAATCGCCGGGCATCAGATGGAAGGTTTGCTGGTCTTTTTCGTACAGAACAACGGCCTCGCCCTGAAGCAGCATGACCCATTCGTCCCCATCCTGATCGTACCATTGCCCGGACGGCGTAATATGGCCTTTGGATATAATGCGCTCAATCCGAACATTATCCCGATTCAAGAGGCATTCAATCAGTTCTTCCGGCAGTGGGTCCGGTATGTTTTTAAAAAAGTTGGCGTTAGCAGGATTCATGCGATTGTGGTTTTGATTTTATGAATTCAGTGGCTGGATGGTATTGTATAATGATTTGCATCGCATGCAGATACTCTGCAAGTCATGGAAAAATAATCAATTTAATTGTAGAGAGCAAGAAAATCAGCAGCGCATCGATAAATTTACAAGGCGTAATGCCGCAACCGGAAGATAACCGATGCGAGCGCCGGACTGTCGCGGTTATCGGCGGCGGCCCTGCCGGATTGATGGTCGCAGAAGTTTTAAGCCAGGCGGGCGTGAAGGTCGATCTTTACGATGCGATGCCGTCCGTCGGGCGTAAATTTTTGATGGCCGGAAAAGGCGGGATGAATATTACGCACTCCGAGCCGTTCGATAAGTTTCTGTCGCGATACGGCTCTCGCCAGGCTCATATCAAACCGCTGCTCGACATTTTCGGCTCCGAGGCTTTGCGGGCCTGGGTGCAGGGTTTGGGTATCGGGACTTTCATCGGTTCGTCAGGCAAGGTGTTTCCAGCCGATATGAAGGCCGCGCCTTTGTTGCGCGCCTGGTTGCATCGCTTGCGTATCGGCGGCGTCAGCTTTCATATGCGGCATCGATGGCTGGGTTGGAGCGGGCGGATGCTGCGGTTTCAGACGACGGAGGGAGAGAAGCTTGTCAGCGCCGATGCGGTGGTGCTGGCCTTGGGCGGCGGCAGTTGGGCGCGGCTCGGTTCTACCGGCGCGTGGGTGCCGCTGCTGGCTCAACACGGGGTATCGGTTGAACCGCTACAGCCTTCAAACTGCGGTTTCGACGTAGGCTGGAGCGAGTTTTTTCAGAGCCGTTTTGCCGGGCAGCCGTTGAAGTCGGTGCAGGTGTCTTTCACCAATTCGGCCGGGTTTAAATTTTGCGAGCAGGGCGAATTGGTCGTGACTGCCGATGGCGTTGAGGGTAGCCTGATTTATAAGATGTCGGCATTGTTGCGCGAACAGATCGCGGCGACAGGAACGGCGTCGATCCATCTTGATCTGGTTCCCGGCAAAGACAAACGGTTTTTGATCGACAAGGTTTCACAGCCGCGCGGCAAGCACAGCATGGCGAATCATCTGCGCAAGCGTATCGGCATCGACGGCCTAAAGGCTGCATTGCTGAGAGAAGTTTTATCGAAAGCGGATTTTGACGATCCGCTTCGTCTTTGCGAAGCTATTAAGGCGCTGCCGGTTAAGCTGGTTGCGGCAAGGCCGATTGATGAAGCCATCAGCAGCGCAGGCGGCGTCAGCTTTGAGGCGCTCGACGAGCGGTTAATGATACGTTCCCTGCCGGGCGTGTTCTGTGCCGGTGAGATGCTGGACTGGGAAGCGCCGACCGGCGGCTATTTGTTAACCGCCTGTTTTGCCGGCGGGCGAGTTGCAGGAGAGGGCGTATTGGCCTGGTTGCAATGTGACTGTAAAGGCAAATCGCTAAACCTGTCGACGCCAGCGGCATAAAATACACTAGAATATGCACGAAAAAATTACCGGATCAAAGTCTATGTCGAAGAAAAAGGTCGCTAATATTTTTAACTTTTACCAGGGCAGCGTATAAGGGCGGCTATGAAAACTCCAAAAAGTATTGAACCGTTGGTGCGGGATGGTCTTGTCGACGAAGTTATTCGTCCGTTAAAGAGCGGTAAAGAGGCGGCTGTCTACGTTGTTCTTTCCGAAGGCGAGATACGCTGCGCCAAAGTCTATAAAGACGTCAACAAACGCGGTTTCCACAAGCAGGCCCTGTATCAGGAAGGGCGCAAGGTGCGGAACAGCCGTCAGGCTCGCGCGATGGAAAAAAACACCCGTTTTGGCCGGAAGCAGCAGGAAGAGGTCTGGCAAAACGCCGAAGTCGATGCGTTATACCGTCTTGCCTCCGCCGGTGTGCGCGTCCCGAAGCCTTATAACTTTGTCGAGGGCGTGTTGTTGATGGAGTTGGTCACCGATGAACACGGCAGCGCCGCACCCCGGCTTAACGACCTTGAGTTGACCAGGGAACAGGCGCTTGAATACCACGGCTTGCTGATTAAGGAAGTGGTCAGGATGCTTTGCGCCGGGCTGGTGCATGGCGATCTTTCCGAATACAACATACTGGTTGACGCCAACGGCCCGGTCATCATCGACCTGCCGCAAGCGGTCGATGCGGCGGCGAACAACAATGCGGCCAGAATGCTGGAGCGCGATGTCGACAATCTGGCCGACTATTTCGGCCGATTCGCTCCCGAGCTGCTGACTACCCAATACGGCAAAGAAATCTGGAAGCTCTACGAGAGCGGCGATTTGACGCCGCAAGTCGAATTGACCGGCCGATTCAAGGGCAGCACCAAAGTGGCGGATGTTCGCAGCATCATGCGTGAAATCAAGGATGCGCGGGATGAAGCGCTGCAACGGCGTTATGAACGGGAAGATTAGCCATGAGTGACCAACAACCGGGAAATCCGCTGCACGGCATTACCCTGGAAAGGATACTCGAAGAGCTGGTAGCCGATTACGGCTGGGACGAACTGGGCAGGCTGATCGATATCCGGTGTTTTAATAACGATCCCAGCATCAAATCGAGTCTGAAGTTTTTAAGGAAGACGGACTGGGCGAGAAAGCAGGTTGAAGAGTTGTATCTGACAAAAAAAGCTGGGTGATTTTTGGTGTTGCAAAGCAAGCTTTGAACTCCGATATTGGAATCCAAAGCTTGCTTTGGTCGTTCAAAGTCGGCTTGTGGTCTCGATCAGACGTTACCAATGTCGGTAAGCGTTTATCCTAAAAAAATCAGTTGGAACGCGTAAAATCCGTTCGTGCTGAGCAAAGTAAGCCCCCTTCGGGTGGCATGGCGTTACCAAGAAACAGGGAAGGACTTGCAATTATGAAGTATTCTTATAGAGCCTTTCCAGCAAAGACCGAATAAGCACTG
>Ga0265297_10002564_pt1 | contig 36290 bp, 58 predicted proteins | sample Munlanlwell13791_FD_192502 | JGI IMG/M metagenome (GOLD analysis project Ga0265297, IMG submission 192502) | Leachate microbial communities from a municipal landfill in Southern Ontario, Canada - Leachate well 137-91 | ecosystem: Engineered > Solid waste > Landfill > Unclassified | place... | reverse complement strand
AACATTTATGACTTAAAATATCTATATGCAAGTTAGTGTTAAGGTTAAACTTTGTCCTGATAAAGAGCAATACCAATCGCTCCTGAGAACTATGGAACGATTCAATGAGGCATGTAACTTTATCTCTGAAATATCTTGGGCTAACCATACTACTTCTGTTGTTAAAATCCACCACCTTTGCTACCACGATATCAGAAAACAGTTTGGGCTTTCTGCTCAAATGGCTGTCCGTGCCGTTGGCAAAGTATCTGATTCCTACAAGACTGATAACGAGCACAAGCACTCTTTTAAGCCTCATGGTGCAATGGTTTACGACCAAAGAATAATGTCTTGGAAAGGGCTTCAAAAGGTTTCCTTGCTTACATTTGACGGCAGACAAGTCATTCCCATTATTCTCGGCGGATATCAATCTGCTAGACTTGAGTTCCAACGTAGAGGGCAAGCTGATTTGATTCTGATTAACGGTATCTTCTACTTGGTTGTTATCGTTGATGTTCCTGAACAACCTGAAATTGTGGCTACAGAATTTCTTGGGATTGATCTTGGAATAGTTAATATAGCGGCTGATTCCGATGGAGCTATTTATTCTGGTGCACAGATTAATGGTCTCAGAAAACGCCACTCTAAGTTTAGAAAGAAACTCCAATCTAAGGGAACTAAGTCTGCTAAGAAACTTCTCAAAAAACGATCTCGTAAAGAACATAATTTCGCCACAAACACCAATCATTGCATAGCCAAGAGTATTGTTGCTAAGGCTAAAGACACTGGTAGGGGTATCGCCATCGAAGACTTGGGGGGCATCCGTACCAGAACAACGGTTAGAAAAGCTCAGAGGAAACAACATAACTCTTGGGCATTTGCACAACTCCGCATGTTTATCGAATACAAAGCTAAGATTGCGGGTATTACTGTCAAAGCAGTCAACCCTCGCAACACCTCTCGAACCTGCCCTCAGTGCGGTTGTATTGATAAACATAATCGTCCTTCTCAATCTATCTTTTGTTGTGTATCTTGCGGTTTTTCCTCTGCCGTAGCAGATACCATCGCTGCGGGAAATATTTCCCGTAGGGCATCAGTCAATGTGCCACACGTCTCTCCTGATCTCATCGGAGTTCGGGAAGGGACAAGCTCACTGGCTTTAGCCGTGAGTGGTTGACAGTTATCCTCCCTTATGAATACAATAACCCAGTATCCTTCTGTTTATGCTTTATTGGTTTAGATGATTGTCTATTAGAACAACTGCCCTTGATCTCTATTTCAGATGGTTGTATCTTAGGCAGTGCTTCTTTTTGGCGAATCATCTCATCACGGGCTTTCGCTGCTAACGATGTCAAAAAATCCCACGTATCAGAATCTAGTTGAACATCATCAAATCCACGGAATATAAAATAACCCTTGTTACCTTTATTGATGGTATCTATATCGCCGCTTGCTCTTTCCATTGCAAGTGCCGTAAAAACACGCATCCCATTGAGTATTAAGAATGCCCCATGATTTTTAGCATAAGCACTTATAACATCTGATGCGATTGTGCCAACTTTACCTATTTTGATATAAGGTTTTTGGCTGAGAATCCATTCTACGGAACCTACTTTACCACTACCACCTGTATATTCCCCTTTTATCTCTATAGTTACTTGTGCCATAGGTTCCGCCATTCCCTTGACGCTATTCTAGGGTCATCCAAAGTACGGTATACAGTGTTAAATGGCCATTCGCTTTCCATAAATGCTCTGAACTTATCCATATATGGAGGTTCAGGCTTCTTTGATTGAGCGATTAGTTTATCAAGTGTAGTAACTCTGATAACTAAATCTTCAGTGCCGCGATTCACTGCCGCACGTTTTGCTTTTACATACTTTACGATCTCTATACGGGCATCCTCTCTATCTCCATCTGTGTTGATGAACAGCTTAAAGACATGAGAGCGATGGTTTTTGGGGTGTATCTTGCCTACATAAATCATTATTTTCACCTCCACTTTGCTTTTACTGAGCATCTAGTTTGATTATACGATCAATGCTTCCTCTAGGGACAGTTATTTTTATTGGATAGGAAACTCTCCATTCCCAATCCTCTTTATTAAAAGTTGTGAACCATAAGTGGTTGACATTTTCCTTTTTCATATTCACGATTTCTACTGCATTAGGCACATCATCTTCTCTCAAGACAACTTTATTAGCATCAATTTGCTCTAGTGTAGTTGTTCCGTCTGGTTTTGTCACATAGAATGTGTAAACCATGTTCTCGTGTATACTACCCCCAAATAAAGACCACGATCCCCTAATCGAGGGGCGATCTTGCATAGTTACAATAGAATATGTACGCTCTTCAGTATTGTGGGTATGGGCAATTGCCCCACCCGTTAATGCGATAATGGTGCCACACACTAACCCGATTCCACAAGCGCACAATCCGACAATGAAATAGTCATCAAAGGAATCATCTCCATCTGATGATACCCACTTGAACCCCAAAAACAATAATACTATGATACAAATTATTATTGTCAACATTCCATTCGCCCCCTTTATCTGTATTTATGGTTCTCACTGATAATATTGCACATATAAGGCCAAGGATATCTCTGTTCTTTGTGAGACACAAATTCAACTTTCATTTTCAACCCATTCCAATCAAATGGGCCACTTTTGTGGTTTATAGGTATGAGATGTAGATTATTATTGATTTGTGTAGCTAAGTCTATCATTTGTTGCTTATGATTATCACCACATATCTGCATCTCGCATAGGCTAGTGACCTGTATCCTAGCAAGCGTAAGTTGTTTTTTAGTCAACCCTAAAATACCATTACTGTAATTAGGGGACATTATGTAGATGAAGGGGCCGCTACAGCCAAATTCATCACAATGTGATGGCTTTATCCTATACTGAAACCCATTTGAGCTTACAATGTCAGCAATAAATTCCATTGGGGTTTGGGATGTATAATCCATCACATCGTTGCGTTCATTGTGATTGATTACTTTCTTTCCACTATCATTCTCTTCGAGATATTTAGGCTGTTCTTTCAGTATGAATAACTCTTTCATCTCAAATCTCCTTATAGTTATTGGTCCATCAACCTAATTTCTTCGTCAAAATCCCAAATAGCCAGAACGACACCAATAGAATGGTTGAATTGGCGGATGCCGCTATCAAGGAAATTAATATGAGGGCAACTATGCCAAGCAATTATAATGGGGTCTATTTTATAGGTAAATACATTAATGGGTAACGGTTCGTTTGAGTGGATGGTTATAGAATCTATGTCTAATGACTTTGCTTTCCATGCTCGTTCTAGTGCGAAATCGGGTAAGTCTCCAGCATATTGTATATTATACCAATGTTTCGCATCCTGTCGTGTTATTGGTGATTCCGCAAAGAATCGTTTATCCCCTCGCTGATATAGAGTCGCACCATATGCGAATCGTGCAGCCCTTTCTGCGCTAATAGTCCATATAAAATTATTGGCTTTCATTGCCTCAAGCCATTTTAGTTGGGCAAGTAGTGATTCATTTTCTTGTAGTTGTGCCATTTTTGTGCGTCGATCTAAATCCTCATAAACCTTAGTAACGCTTTCCTTAATTAATGTTTGTGTTGACATTGAAACTCCTTGTTTGCGCCCTTTAATTTTGAGTAAGGCACAGCACCCTTAGGTTAAGGGAATATCACCCACACTCTACGTTAGCTGATTAGCGATTCTATGTAGAGTTTCCTTTAGGGATTGACGCTCGAATTTAATGTTCGATGACCGCCAATACCGATTTAAGCAATTATCGCCTAAGCTTCCTCGCCTTACTGTTTTGGTGGTGGCAGGGATTTGAGCAACAGCACCGCTTTTCAGCGTTATGGCCTTATTCAGTCGAATTAGCGTTGTTGCCATTGTTACCTGCACGATTTACTACGTAAATCACTCTCGCGCGTCTAACACTTTTCGCCACACCACCAAAGATTAGTCTACTCCGTCCCACATAACTATTCGCTCTGTCTCAGCGTCTTCGTCAAACTCCTCTTCGTACTCTTCGATTTCGATGTCTTCGTCCATCATATTCTCCTAAAAATTAGTCATCCTCATCTTCAAGGTCTTGTTCTACCCACTTATCCATCTTGTCCGTGTCAACGTCATCATAGTCCTCATATCTAGCTTCCTTCTTTGCCATTTCACTTTCTCCTTTTATGTTGTATTTTAGTTTGTAGTTTCTTTCCCTATCGCTACAGTTTCCTTGTCGTGCATGTGGAAGTATCTACTGAACCACTCCATAAAGTGTGCCTTTTTGTGTTTAGCATCTTCCAGTTCCCGTTCCTTCACTGCGATTCCCTTATCCAACATGTCAAGAACCCTAGCCTTATTGAACGGGATATCGTTCTCATTTGCCTTCACCATCTCGATGTCTTTTGAATCTTTGTTGATGTAGGCAAACTTGATGGATGCCTCTGAATATGAGACTTCGAGGTATGCCACGATAATTGTAGGACGTTCCTTAAACTCGTCAAATCCCACAATGACTCCAGCATGATCCTCGAAGGTGTCGCCATACTTTTTGGTGAGTAACTTCACGTTATCCCCAACCCTGAAGTTGTCCACCACCTTGCAATTTCGCAAGTCTATCTCTAGTTTAACCCCATTGATTTCAATGACCCGCTTGTTTTCGTCTGACATTTATTTGTCTCCTTTTATGTTTATTTGCGCTACGGTTACAGTATATCATAAGTTTGCGGCACTGTCAATATCTAGTTTATTCTTTTCGACATATTCCTTAAACTTCTCTATTAGCCTTGAATGGAGTTTGCATCCGCCATGCTCAAAAGTTATCATGCCGTCATTAGGGCTGTGTTCGCGGCAACAGATTCCGTAATCAGTATCTAACGCAGCAAAAAATCGGCAACATCCACATTGGAATATTTCGAGGCTATATTGTTTTTCTACTTCAAGCCACCAATCATCAACTACTGTTCGATACCTCTCCATATGTTTATCAGCCCTTGTATCATAAGAGCGCATTGCCCATCTCTTTTCTGCGGCTTGAAGGTCTTTAGCAGTCATCCATTTACGGCCATAATAAAATCCGCCCTCAAATACCTCTGTGCTATCGAACAAAATACATGAGCGAATTGATTCCCCATTGTCAAACTTTGTTCGCTTGATTCAGTCTTTATCACGCTCTTTATTGAGTTGTTTTTGAATCTCCGCTAGTTCTTGTTGCATTTTGTTTTTCATTGATTTAGACCTCCTCTGATTTAAGAACAGTAACAACTGCTGGCTTTCTAGCCCTTCCTGCAATATCATAGTATTCATACTCTGCTTCACAATTATCCCTAAATGATTTTTGGCATATACCATCCACATAGATGTGAAACCAAACTCCGTCCCAATCCTCTTTTCTGATTAGTTCAACTTTCATTTTGCACCTCCGGTTTATTAACTATAAGCCAATCTACTGCTGCCATAGGGGTTGTATGTAAGTCCTTATAATTGTGGGAACGTAATGTGGACATGGCCCCATTTTCACCTGCATGATAAGCAGAATAGTATACTATAAGTTTGCCACCTCTGAAATTATCATAGCAACACTCTAGGCTAACATCCTCATTAGGGAATGCCTCTTGTAGCTTTTTGAACGCTCTTAGTTCATCTCTTTTACTTGCCATTTTGAACCCCCTATCCTTAATTAGCTACAGTATATCACGTTTCTTCGGCATTGTCAACATCTATATTCGGTTTAGTTGGTGGCTTTTTCTTCCAGTGACCTACTTTAGAAAGCTCGTCTCTGAGTACCCGATAAATCTTCTGTTTAGGTGTCATGTTCCGTATCTCGGTGCGTAGCTGCGGAATGTCTATTTTTGTAGTCATGCATAGAATATAACATTTTATCTATGCAAAAGCAACAAAATGTCTCATTGTGGATACGATAAATGCCCCGTTGGGTTGCACCCTATTGACATAATGTGAGTGAGTGATATTATAGGGTTGAAAGTCATTCTGACTTGGAGAGTGCGATAATTATGTTAGGACTTGTGAAGGGTCAACAAGAACGGCCCCCCCTAAGAGTAATCTTAGGGTAAACTGCTCGCTAATTCGGGGAACACCTAAACGCTGAAAGGCGCAGGGCAACCGCCGAACTAAATTGAATACTTACCTCAGCCTAATAAAATTCCTAGAGTATTCATAAAAGCGTAGAGATCAGATACGAGCTATCCTGTATTAAGGCGTATAGGATAAAGGGATGATCCAATCCCTAGAGAAATTTAGGGTCTAGGCAAGTGGGCCTACCGATGACAGTTCTTGGTGCAGTTGGTTATTACATCGTGACCGAAGTAATCGGGAGCCTGATTACGGGAACAACTGCTGCAGATGACATAATTACGAATTTGGTGCCAATAGTATTTGGGTCAACAAAATCGGCCCCCTTTGGGAGTGATCCCAATTGCAAAGTTACCAAATTAGGGGGACACCTAAACCGAAAGGCAAGGCAATCCCTAGCTAAATGGAGCATCGGACTCAGCCAATTTAATCTCTTAGATGCTTCTAAATGTGTAACGACTAGAGGGTAACTGCCTCAATATTGGCGATTGAGGCAATGGGATAGTCTATTCCCGTGTCTAAGGACACAGCAAATATGCGGAAACGCAGGGTGCAAAAGTGGGCATTGCCATCTTCGTGATTATACGAGCGTTTGCGATGGGCGGAGCTTCTAGGGACTAAGGTCGACAGAGGTAGATGAGGATTAAGGGGCTATCGGCCTAAAACTGATAGCCCCTTATCTGTTTATCAAGAGGTCAGTATAGGGTTTAACTTGTTATTATACCCTATATACCTAGCCTCTGGCAGGTTTATTTTATAGGATAAGGAAGGCAAAATGTAATCAGATATAAGATTAAAAAACTTTCGCCCTTCGATTGTACTCATACATAGACGGTAACTGTTTTCCCCTTTCCCTTTTCCGATATACCAATTAACTCCCCACCTTTTCTTAAAATAATCAACTATCATTTCATTATCTCCCATTGATATGTAGGTACTCAAATTTATATTGGCACCTCTGAAATAATGGTTGCTATCACTCTTTAGCGAGCACGATCCATCATCCATATACCAAATGGAAATCCCTTGAATTGTTAGCATCCCCAAGAGTTCCTTGGTAACACGTTTATGGCCTGAAGACTGACATATTCCCAAGCCTAAAGGCATAGGGGTTCTAAGGTCTGCGTCCTAAGCACAGGAGCCTCTTTGGGGATATCAGTGTTCCCCTTGACGGAATCTCTGGCTTCCGGCAATCGAAGTATGCCTTGGTGTCTCAGCCCTATTGTGAAGGAAGCATTGACATCAGATCTTTTAAGGCACTCGTCAATTATCTCCTTATCAGAAAAATCAGATAATCGCCCAACGTGTCGTCTATTTATCAATTGTGTAGTTTTTGAAGCCCACCGAACATTACATGGTTCATAGTTTCCATTATTGTTAATCCTATCTAGAGAATAATCATCTTGTGGGCGGTTCCCAACATCTTGTATAAATTGAAGAAAACCATTTACGCCTCTCCACTGATCACAAACAGTAATTCCTCTGCCACCATAATGTCTATAGCATTTTGTGGTAGGTTTATAACATCGTTCAATCATCTTTTGATAACTAAAATATTCATGCGTCTTAGAAAGGCCATGTTTAGTTTTTCCCGCTGTATTTAATTTTGCGATTCTCTCCGCTCTATTATGTCCACAACATTTAGACCTACCTTCACGAAGACTTCTTGCCAACACAGGCTTCGTCACACCACAGGAGCATTCACAAAGACACTGGATGTACCTATTGTTAGTTCTCTCTTTGAGTATTTCAATAACAGTCCATTCCCCAAATTTGTCACCAATACAAATAATATTGTTTTTCATATTATCATTATACAATATAATGTTCAATATGTCCACAACATCTTCAACGTGTCCACTGTTTTATCGCTCTCATCCAACGGCTAAAGCACGTTGGCTTTCTCGCTCACGTTGCGTAATCATTGTTCCTCATTCTTTAGGAAGGCTGTTACTGCCTCTTCCTCTGAATTAAATTTAACTTCTTTGGTAGATTCGGATAGTGGTAAAATTCTCCATTTATTCCTTACTGAGTACAATTCTGTCTTCAGTCCTCTGATAACAGCATCCTTGGTATCATCCTTGAGTAGTTCTACTATAGTCATCTCTCACCTATCTTATCATCGTTTAGTTTTATTTTTGTGCCATCGCAATGTTTATCCTTTTCCATATCGTCTAATTTTATTTTTGCTTCTTCAAAATTCATTATATCTATGCCTCACTTCAATTCCATATTAGTTACCAGTGCCTTAATGATCTTCTCTTGAGTATAAGGCGTTAGTTCACATACGTAATAGTCTTCTAGCCTTTCGTGTGGTTTGAATCCTTCTACCACAAGTCCATCATTGCCGATTTTAAGCACTAAATATGGTACTAGATTTGGGGTATCTGGTTGTGTGGTGAAATGCAGTCTTACTTGTTTACTTGCCATGATTAACCTCCCGATCATGTAATGGCTCGCATGGCATATAGAATCCAGTTAGCCTATTCCCTCTTGTCTTTCTGCCACACAATGAACAACTACGGGGGTAGTGCGTAGCAGTCAATCCGATTATAGAGTGTAACCATTGGGTTATTGATAACGGAAGAAGTGAATGTATAAATTGTTCTCTTTGGAATGCTCTGTATCCCATGATTAACTCTCCTTATCTGCTAACTTGGCAAGTACAATTGTAGCATACCTTTTAATTGCAGTAGGCGCAATCTCTGCATCATTATTTCGTAACATTACGAGTAATTCTATCATCTCTTGAATAACACCTTCCTCTAGGGCTTTAGTGGAAATTCCTTCGCAAGCTTTGTGTTCGGCGAATCTGCGAGTGATTTCAAGATTGTTCTGCTTTCGTTTCTCATCCCATATTGCGTTTTTGGCATTGGCCTTTGCTTCTACGGCTTTTGGATCATGTGTTTTGCAATACCATTTTCCATCTCTCTCTACTGTCCCATCTCTTGTGCATCGGTATCCATGAAAACTACCATATTTATCGTTAGGGTACACTTTTTCTACGCACTGATGCTTATATTCTTTCATGGTCTTATTCTCCTTTTCTTTCCGGCATAAACGATTCAGCCCACTTCTCTACTGTTCCAAATTTCACAACATCCTTAGCCCGTGTTGTTGAGTAGTCTATGTGCATTTCATCCATCCAGTCTATTGCCGTTTGCGCAATAGCTTTTTGCCGCCGAAATTCTCCTACCTTCCTCCTTTTTGTCATAGCCATATCGCATACTGTCGCTAGGTTACAATCGGTGATATAGGCTAATGCTTGTTCTGGCGTTCTAACGCTATCTTTGAACATTCTATTCCTCCATATAAAGACTAGATGTTTATAATCTACTGCGCTACTACAAGGCTCTCAGCGGCTTCTTGTGCTGAATCGGCAGCATCAAGTAATTCGGCATCTGTCTCAGCGATTGGGGTTTTTGGCCGAAGTTCGCGCAAGCACTCTTTAAGAGAAGGAACTGAAGAAACCTGGATATGCGGATCGTGGACAGACATGGTATATTCTATGGTTGTTTGTACTGTGCCATCTTTTCGAGAATGCTGCCAGAAATCTACTCCGATGTGGTGTGTTCTGTTCGGATACCATTTGTTAAGTATCTCATGGGCCTTGCTTACTGTCATCTTTGCCATAATATTCTCCCTACTTATCAAGTTCGATTATCGTATGATTTCTGTTAGAGAAGTCTACCATCTTGTTTGCGGCATCGAGTAGAAGCCACTCTGCCAAATAGTTAAATCGTTTTGCGGTTTCACTATCAGAGGTTGCGGCTTTTTCGAGACATATATCTGCCATTGTTCTTATGGTACAGTATACCCCGTACTCTTCTACAAAGTTCTCCAGTGTTTTTCTGTCGATGATTGACATAATGCACCTCACTTATTCGATGAGTGATATTACTCTTCTCCGATAACGTATGACAGAAATACCCGGTATTTACTATCGCATATTATGTCAGCACTTTTCCTCAATCCCTCGGCTGCTTGGAAGAGTGCCTGCGCTTGCATATTTGTGGCCTTTTTAGCCGCATCAGTTGAGGTAGGGTATTGTGCAATTCGTTGTGCGGTAGCTGTGAGTTGTGCGGACAGTGCATAGATGCTTACTACAATTCCCTCCCGATTTGAGGTTTCTTCGATGTACGTAGGTATTGCCATATTTTTCTCCATTGAACCCCTCCATTTACTTGATGATTCATTCTACCATAAATTAGCACAGGTGTCAATACTAATTCGCAAAATACCCATTACAGATTAGAGGGACGCTTTTGATCCGCCCACACATTAACCACTTGCTGAAATTAGGGCAATGAGAGCCGCCATAGGCCTCGTATTCTCTAGCCCTATAGAGTCCTACTAGTTCGATGTATAAGCCTTTGATGATGATATTACTGTTCATGTTATCCTCAATTATTACAACGATAGAGTAGAATAGCTATTGAGTTGGAGCTACCGACTATAAAGTTGTTGTACGATTTGGTGCGAAGTTTTCCGCTTATAAGTCTTTTATCCCAGTTCGGTCTATGAGTGCCGCCCCACATCTTGTATCGGGCTATTCGTTTGTCTGAGGGGCAACCATTTCCCAGTTTGTGTCTTTGGCCGTTCTTGATAAGTGTGTTCATAAACTACCTCGCAAATGTTACTTTAATGTCTTCGCCTAGTGCTTTGCAAGTTACAAATATTTCAGTGATTGCCAATTCTCTGTGTGCCTCAAAATCAAAGTTCGGATGCGCCCACACTGTTTTCAGAATAGGGAATGGGCCACCTTTGCCTTTCGATAGATAGCCTAGTTTCACATACTTGTCAAGTGTCCGTCTATCCTCTTTTGATAGTTGACCGATATCTGTTACAGTGTATACCATTGCTGTCTTTGCAATCTCTGGTAACATCATTCCCCCTTTTGAATTGCTTTATGTATCTGAACTATGTCGCCACTATATCCCTCTAAGAGTGTGGTGAAATTACCCTTAGTCTGATTCAGAATAAAGGCCCACCACTCCATAGGTTCAGGGTATGCGATTACGGAACGCTGTAGGTATCTCTTGATTGCTTCGTGCATAGTTATTCCCCCTTTACTTTCGGCCAGTATACGATGGATTGTCGCCCCATGCTATCAGTTTTTGCGCCTCTCAGCCCTCTTGCAGCCGCTTCCTCAATGCACGTCATTACATTGTCGCACACGATACCATAACAAGTATTCCCGAACATTCCCCTACCTGAGTAGCCTGTTCTAACATCTCCCCCAACAAAATTTGCTACTTCTTCGATGACTTCAATAGCTTCGTCCCTATCCATGTTTTCCGAACCTCCATTTAATGATGTGCCACAACATAACAAGTAGACCTTTATTACATTGCGGGTATTCGTAGTAGCACTTTCTATGCCCGTTTACTTCATGGCTATATCTGTAGCATTTATCTGGATTACAGAGCATGATTATTCCCCCTTGACTTTAGCGAGTATGGCGCGGGATTCGCGCAATACACTTCGGGCATCGCCTACTTTTTCAGCATAACGTATTGATTCCGCAGATACACCACGATCCATACAATCCTCGAAATACTCCAGAGCCTCTACCAGTGCATCAAAGTTGTTGCAAGCCTTGACGATAAACTCCGCATTGGGCCAAACCTCGTTTTCTGATACGCTAACCACGTGAGGCTTAGGTTCGCAAAGAACACACACTTTCCTGTCACCTGCCCAAATAGATGTTTCTCTCAAATGCTCCCCTGCTCTCCACGGTCCCTGTGTGTGCTTCATTCTATTTTCCTCCCTCTATCTTGATAAGATTAGCCCTCGTACTTCTCGATGTACTCGTTGTTATCCGGCCAGTAGGCAAGTGTGCCATCCTCGAAAATATGCGGCACGAATACTTCACAGTGGATTAATTCAATGCTTCTTAGCCCCTCGTATGTCTTCACTCGGCCCTTTTCTCTTGAGAATAGGCTAGTTGCGGTGTCTTTATTGAGCACAACTTCCTCAAAGTAGTATGGCTGTTCTAGGCTTCCCTTTTTGCGCTGATTAACCCATGCTCTGACTTTGTAAAGTTCCATTGTTCTATCCCCCTTGTTTTTATTCTTGTAATAAGCTATTCTCTGCAAAGAGGGCAGCAATTACATTCCTTGTTATGTTCGATATGTTTGTGATACTCAAAAGGGTATCCCGATATTGATTCTTGGAAGTAATGCTGCATTCCGTAAACTACCTCTTGTAGGTTTTTCGCTTGGTGTGTTTTGCCAGTCCCTATGCTGATGGTATACCCATTGCCTTTTCGTTTTACTTGGAACATTGTTTTGTACCCCCTTTAACTTATCAAGTATCCTATTCAGCTTCTACAGCCTCACCATCTTTTAAGGTGTAGTAGGTATCTGCTTTCATCTTCTTGCCGTCTACTTTGAAGGCCTTTATTGTTTTCCGTTCCCATGAATCATTCGCATATTCCCATTCGCTAAGGATTATCCAGTTGGCCAGTGAGGCTTTCGCTTTACCTTCGATCCCAAGAGCTATCGCTGCGCCTCTTGGGCCCGTTGCACTTGCTGCGCCTCGTTCGCCCGTTGCACTTGCTGCGCCTCTTGGGCCAGTTGCACTTGCTGCGCCTTGATAGCCCGTTGCACTTGCTGCGCCTTGATAGCCCGTTGCACTTGCTGCGCCTCTTGGGCCAGTTGCACTTGCTGCGCCTTGATAGCCCGTTGCACTTGCTGCGCCTTGATAGCCCGTTGCACTTGCTGCGCCTTGATAGCCCGTTGCACTTGCTGCGCCTCGTTCGCCCGTTGCACTTGCTGCGCCTCGTTCGCCCGTTGCACTTGCTGCGCCTCTTGGGCCAGTTGCACTTGCTGCGCCTTGATAGCCCGTTGCACTTGCTGCGCCTTGATAGCCCGTTGCACTTGCTGCGCCTTGATAGCCCGTTGCACTTGCTGCGCCTCTTGGGCCAGTTGCGTGTTTTGTGTTTCCTGACTTTTTTGCTCTGTCGAAAGTGAATTTAATTGCGGCCTCGATGAGTGTATGCAATTCCAACTTTGCCCCGATTGTTAGTTTAGTGCTAACCCTCTTACTATCTGTTGAGGTTTGAGGGGACACAAAATCATCTGGGGCATCGACTTCACAAAAAGCACTCTCTGAGGGCGGATAGTAATTGAAAACATCTAACGGGTATTCGCAGAAATGTAACCCTTCTTTGCATAGTTTGGCTGATTCCTCTGCATATTCTTTTCCAATCTCATATTGTTTCCCTCTACATTGTAGGGTTTTGTTGAATCCCTTATAGCCTTTCATCCTATTCCCCCTTTAACTTTATGGCTCATTGTAGCACAAATGCACAATACTTGTCAACTACTTATAATCAACCCATGCTTCCCCATAGCAAGCTGGATCGAATTCTAACTTGATAACCAGATCATCCTCAGCTACTTGTTTAGCGAGAATCGTTGATGTGTTATTGTATTTTGGCACGTTGAATTTTATCTGTGTGCTAGTGCCGTTTGATATGTTGATTCGCTCTTTGCCCCATATCTGGCAAAGCTCTTTGAATGGCTCGTAGGGGACTGTGACATCGAGGATGCTTATAGTGTCGGCTGTAGTGTCCTTTAAGGCACGTTTGATTGTTTTAATTGCTTCATCTGGCGTTTGGAATCCCCAGTTAAAGTGGCCGTTAAATACTACACCTTTCCTGTGAGCGTGTATCCACTTCTGAGAACGCATAGCGTCAAAGTTTTCCTTCGCTTTGTAGTTGTCGGTGCAACTTGACATAAACTCGAAATCTCGCTTAGTTTGCGTGTAGTCACAGCAATCGTGTGCTAGGGCATACCTCAATTCCTTAGCGGTGAATTCCTCTCCGTCAATCTCTGTGATATGGGCATAGTGGCGTGTGGCATATTTCAATGCGGTCTTGAGTTTATTTTGCGCTTGCCATGATTCGCAGAATTTGTCTCCGATCATAACACCGCACTTATACTTACCTTGCCATGTTCGTGATTGCATGGACTCCCAGTTATCAAGTTCCTGTTCCTTGACCTCATCGGAAACTTTTGCGAACCCGTAATAACATCTTGGTTGTGAGTAGTTGCAAAGTCCATCCTTGAGGGCTTGCTTTAATTCTAACTTGTCATAACATTCGCCATTGATGATTACTTGACTCTCTGCAATCTGTTTTGCTGTTTTGATCTTCTTGACAAGTGTATCGGCTGTAGTAGTTATCATTCGTTTTCCTCCATTGTTAAAACCTCTCTTCTGATTTGCTGCATATCAAGCCACCATTTTGGCTCTGCCATAGTCCACGGTGTCTCATGGTCGATCTCGTCAATGCGTTTCAAAATATCCACTTTGAGGCTATTCCACATCAACTTACACTTATTTGGGCTTGTCATAATTCACCTCACTATCTAAAATCTAGCAGTTGGGTTATTTTGGGCATCTGTGATTCGCACGTCCACTTTTTACGGATGATGCGAATCTGTATAACCTGTATTCATATCCATCATTACTTTCCCCATATATTCGTTCAGGTCTTGTGGTAGATACTATGCTCATTCCACATTTACCACATGTAGTTTTGACTCTATTGTACCTTGATACGTTTGTGTTTTTCATTTTAACCTCTATCTTATCAAGTTATTCAATCTTCCATCCGGTTAGTTGTGCTGGTGTGAATGTATGATATTTTGTTGGATTGTATGGGGTATATGTCAAGTCCTCGAATCGCTTTGTTGACTTGCAAAGTTTATTGCCTCGCATTTTGACCATTGTTACGAACAAAGCGGGACCATGATAACCGTCACCTATTTTAGCGTAAGTTCCTGGCTGATTAACTATACTATCAAACGGAATCCAATTAGCAGGAGCTTTGAAAGCAGCTTTGGCGTTTGCGAGTTCTATAGCTCGATTGCGCTGGCTTGCCTCCAGTTCCGCTTTATATTCAGCATCACGTTTATCATCTTCAATCCGCTTAACTTCCAATAACTTGTCATATTCGGATTGCGAGGGTATTCCAGTTAGAGCCTCAATAAGTGGCCATAAATTTTGAGAATAGATAGCTCCAATTCCTAGAATAACAGCATAACCACCATACATGAGTGCTACCGCTTGTTTGTTGCCGATGTATAGATTATCTGGTGTGCTTCGGTAGCAGTCTATTGCTGGTTGTTTATCTCGGAAAACTTTTTGTGCTTGACACCCTTGAGAGTCGATAATGATTCCCCAAGAGCGATTCCCAAGCCTTGATACACTACTTAACAAGTGTTTTTTATCGCTGTCAATCGCTACATATTTAACCCCAAGTGAGCCATTTTGGTTAGGTAATAGAGACTTATAGCCATTGACACGCAAAGCCATTTCAGGGCTATCTAACCCCTCAATAGTGCCATGTATTGTGATTTGACCGCCATATTGATAGACGGGAACGTTCAAAGCCTCTAACTGTTCGATGGTTACGCCATGCGACAACTTGTCAAGCTCTATATTGGCTTTGACGTTTGGGGCTGTATTGAGTACCCTTCGGGCCTTATCATCATGGGTTATATTCGATGATTCTAACACTTCTGATAATTCCATAATTCACACTCCTATGATTGTGCTATTGGACTTGATAAATTCCTTTACGAACTCATAGTTTTCGGATAGCGTTACACAACCCTCTCGCAATTGGCTAACTTGTTCTTGGAATTTCTTCTCTGCATACCTTTTTGTCAAGAAGTGCTTATAATATGGCATACCTTGTTCGGTATCTACTTGCACAGTCCAAAAGTTATGCGGGTCTCTCATGTTATCACACTCCTAGAATATATTTGGTCTAATCAATTGCCCTATGGCCCCAATATCCTCTGCTATACGTAGCTAACCATCTATGCCTCGTTTCGCTGGATATTTCAACCTCGTATCCGGCAATGACTGCGAGCCGTTCGATTTTAGACAATCCAGATGATACGCGCCATTTATCGGAACCATGCCCTCTACCATATCCGGTAGGCGACACGTAGTCAGTTTTTGGGAACTCGATAGATTCTAAAAACGGTATGATTTTATCTTTGATTATCGCAGGTTTGCCATTATAAAATTCAGCTCCGAGATATTCGCGGTATATTTTATTAGCCACCATCTCGTTACTTGTCATAATATCACCTCACTAGAATATATTTGGTCTAACAGTAGCCATGAAAGCTAATGCTTTAGTTTTGCTTGCTTCATGCCGTTCTTTAGTGATTCGTTGAAGTTCGCTTACCTTCAATTTGCAGAATGCGTCCCATTCTGCATTAGTCATATCACCCCCATCATCGGCTATCAGTTCCTTAGAGCCATTATCTAATGGTACATCATGGAATAATCGCTTTCCTATTCGATAATTCATAATTCGCATTCCTCGCTATCTTCTATCGGCTGACAGCACTTTGCTAGTTCGTCAATGTCTGTGTACTCGCTACCGCACTCTTGCCAAGTGCAAGCTGTGAGCCATTGACCATCGACTTTCCGCTTGCCAGTGTTAGGGCACCCTGTTTCATGGTAATAAACACCATTTATCATTGAGGCATTGCACGAATCGCAGGACATATCAAGTGCTTTTCTGAACTGGTGGAATTCGTTTATGTCAACTAATCCCCTTGCTTCCAGCGAATGAATAACCTTAGCAGTTGATGCATCGAAGGAATGCCATCCGTTAGCCTTGTTGATAAAATCTAGTGCTTTCCGTTATTGCTTTCCTAACCCTATCATTTTGCACACTCCTTGAGTTTAATAGCTCTCTATTATAGCCTAACTTACCAGTTATTATGTCAAGTATTAAAATTAGGCTATAATGTGAGAATCATTAAAGCTATTTCTTGTTAAGGTCGGCTAACTTGTATTCGCCAGATTTTATCTTCTTGAGCGTTTCGGCTTTCGATTCACCTAAAAACTGATTCCGATATTTTCCAGTGGTGGTGCTATAATCCCACATCTTAGCATCAAGTGTTGTCTTGCCTTGATTATCTACTTTGGCTATGATCGTGTCATAGCTTTGGAAGTAGATATTACCTTGATCGTCGCGCACCTCAAATTGATTGGCTGTTTTATTTCCGTTTGGACTTACCATATTTTGGACTTTCATGTTTTATCCCCCTTATATATTGCCGACTCGCTACCGACTCATTCACGACTCAAGATAGATTCGCATTTTGTTGATTATCTCATGCCTTTGGCCATAGTTTGCGCTATAGTATTCAATAGCGTCAAGAATTGCCGACTTTTTGGCACGTTTTAGCCACTTTTTGAAGGCTGATATGTTGCCGTTGATATAGGTATCGATTGCTTCCTGTGGTGTTATTTTATCACCTCACTAATAATATTTAAGATAGCCTATTTTGAGGGGTAGGTACTTTTTGATATATTCTTCACATGTCCCGCGGAATGTGCTGTGTGGATTGTTTCGAGATGCAGCGTACTCGTTACGAAAGTGCAATGCTTCATCTCTACGCAATGATTCCTCAATTCTGGCTATTGAGGCATTAATTGCGCTTGCGTGTTCCTCGGATATTTCAATCCCGCAAAGCGTATATTTCATTTTATCACCTCACTAATTTTAGTAATTCCCTGCTACCGCATAACCTCTAATGCCTATGCGGTAGTGTGGGAATCGCTAAACTTTCATTATATAATTAAGCACCTCCAAATAAAATTCTACTATAGTGTTTTGTTCTTCTTTTGTGAGTTTTTGACCGTTTTTGCATTTCCCCATTATCGGTGTGATGTTTTTTGAGAAGTTTATCAATCCATCTTTTTGATCCATCGTTTCAACTCCTATTAGCTTTGATGGCTCTATTATACACACTATTTAATGATTGTCAAGCTAATTTCTGTTTCCTTGAGATGATTCGATCAATGTGAAATATTCTGGATATTTTCCAGAATTTACAGCTTCCACTATTCCCCTGTCGTACTCTGCGCCGTCATCAGCGCGATTATATCGGAACCATTTGTCGTAATATCCAGCGAGTCTATCTTTTCTACCGCGCTCCTTATCGCTAATTTGTTTTGTCATTGTACGCTCCTACCCTTCAGATAACTCAATATATCACATAAATTAGCTATTGTCAATACACAAAACCGTAAACTAGAAATTGATTATTGCACATTATAAGGGATAGACAATGGATTACATACCCCGACTCACTAAGGACGCACTACGCCGATTATGGGGCATTTTAGCTATAGTCCCGACTCGCTGAGATTACACCCCGACTCATATAATTTGAGCTTATACGATTCTCCGACTCGATCAAATGCCCCTATTATCAGGTCCCGACTCGTTAAAATTGAGCCTGAGAACAGTCTCCGACTCGTGCATAATTAACCCCGACTCTCTAAAATTAGGCACTAAATACAGTCCTGACTTGTCCTAATATAGTCCCGACTCTATGGAATATAATTGCTATATTGTCCCGACTCACGGGGTATCTACCCCGACTCGTTCGAGATAGTCTTGATGCTATATCCCGACTCACTATTACCAGTCCCCGACTCGCTAAATTTGAGCGTGTAAACAGTCCCCAAATCGATTAAATATAGTCCCGACTCACTTAAATCAGGCACGGAAAACAGTCCCGACTCTATTAAACATTATCCCGACTCGCTAACCTATAGGGTATATTGTGTCCCGACTCATGGGGCTATATTATAGCATAGTGTCCCGACTGAGGCTAGATAGTCCCCGACTCAATAATCCAGGCTCGCTAACAGTCCCCGACTCGCTAAAATTGAGCCTGAAAACAGTCCCCGACTCGTTTGGACTTATCCCCGACTCTATCAATTTGAGGCTATAATATAGTCCCGACTCAATATCTAATAATCCCGACTCGCTAACCTATAGGGTATATGGTGCCCCGACTCATGGGGCTATATATGGCATAGTGTCCCGACTGAGGTTAGATAGCTCCCGACTCAATGGCCATGATTGCCGACTCGCTTAGTTTACATAATGGTGTTTTGCCGACTTGCACTAGCTATGGCCCGACTCGCTGGGGATAGCCTCAATACTGGTTGCCGACTCATGCACGCCTGTTTTCCGACTTGTAGGGGATAGGCTCAAAATAGCTCCCGACTCACACTTACACGATAATACTATGTCAAGTAATCGATGGTGTTATGTGGGCTATGAGGGAATATGACAAGTATCTGATATAGGGAAATTCTATGAGGGATTATATGTCAAGTTGCGGACTAAGAGGTAGAATTATCGCTTGGATAATATTCGGAGAGAACGAAGAACGATGGATAACTTTCTGCGGAAAGTTTGTTTTGTGTCTCACAACGAATAAATTCATTGATTCGTCACAAAAGTGGTTTATGACAAGTAACTGCTTTTATAACTATTTGGGATAAACGATGTTGAGCGAGGAAACAATGTAACAAGTTCACTTTAATAAATTGTAGTATGTTTGATCAAAGTTATTACCCATCATCCCCACCCTAGAGTTTTGCTACCCCCATCCCGATTATGTAGGACATTATATAAAAGTCAATAGGTATTTGCAATAGGTCAAAGGTAAAGTTTTAGTAAACAGGCCTATTGATACAATGTTGGTTTATGAAGGGAATGAGAGTCAAGTTTATCCTTCTCATCCTTTAGTTTCCAGGGATAAAGCCTTCTAATCTCATACGCTTTTCGCTTGATCCTTATTTCCCTCAGCATGTTATGTGAGAATTTGGTATTCATGGCTTGCAACTCTTTTTGAGAGATATACTTACCATCAACAGATATTCCCGCATAGTGGATGTCGATGTGTTCCATAATATATAATTATAACACATAGCGTTAGACAAAACAATCCACAAAACCACCAATTCTAAACTGCCACTTGACAAGTTCACAGAAATAGTGTATGGTGGAATCAATCAACACTTAACAAGTTATTTTCGGAGGTGGATCATGGTCAAAGAAAGAGAGAAATGGTATAAACCCGCCACCAGGCATACGGGATGGACAAAGGCAGACCCGCCCGATATGCGAAGACGGAAGGCACTAAGGGCGCATGACAGCGACAAATTGGCAACGGCCAGAAGCCTTCAAGCCTTGTCGAATATTTCACAGGATGAGGCCACAAAAAGGAAAGCGAGAGAAGATGCGAGGTACTTCTATCGGATGCACAAGAGAGGGTAAATTTGACATTGCTAACATAGCATAATATAATGGTACAGAGGTGGTCTAAATGCAACAGGAAAACAAGATGTCTCTGTATACCTTTATAGGAATGGCCCTAACGTGCCTTGCGATAGGGTGGTTAATCAAGGACAAAATAGACAGTATCGTTCCCTTTGTGATTTTTCTAGTGGGTATTTTAGGATGCTTTGCGATGATATACAAGGCGGCTGACGAAAAGCGTTGGGAAAGCATTGTCCATAGCGTCAAGGAAGAATTCAAACACAAATAAGGTGGTGACATTATGTTAAGATTAACAGGTGGCAAACCGAAGAAAAGCGAAAAGCCAAGGGGTGAACAACCTACTCCTAAATGGAAGTACAATTTCAAATCTAAGGAGAATCTTTCCGAATCAGATGCTAGAAAAAGAAAAATAGCATTGCTTAGACTTAAAGAGAAGCAGCGAGCAGAAGAAGCCAAGATAAAGGTAAAAAAAGAGGAATCAAAAACAGAGGTAGCACTTGCTAAGTATAAGAGAAGGGAAGCAGAGCGTTTAGCTACAGAGGAACGCTTAAAGAAAGCGAGATCATATTTCCCCTTCCAAAAATCCCCGAAAAAGAAGGCAAAGAAGAAAACAGCCAAGCGACACATTAAGTTCTAAAAGGAAGGTCTAATTTGACCAAAGTTGCTGAGTCATTCTGGTCAACATTGTCCCCTGCGGAGAAAGCTGCATTCCAAAGTCAATCTGCCACACCAATAGAAGTCATTAGCGGTGGTGGTGCGATTGTTGCAACTGCCCCTACACTTCCTTACGGCTCGGTTCCCATACCTCAGACACCTGCTTTCGGCGTTCAATCTCCCGCTAGTGTCTTACCTTATAGTCCTGTAACGCAAGTCTCTATTGGTGGCGCGGCAACCCCTAAAGCCGCACCATCTAGTTTAGGAACTATCATTGGTGGTGCGCCACGAGATAGTGGCCCCATAAAGATCATAGAGCCATCTAAAATAGAGAAGCCTATCGCCTTTACCCCACAGACAGGATATAACCAAATAGTAATGAATCCTAAAACTGGGGAGATAAAAGAAGTTAAAAGCTCAGAGGAATTCAAGTATCTTGAAGGGAGAGGGTTTACCTCAAGTCCGTCTATAGAACAATTAACAGAAGCGGGTGCTTTAGGAAAGCCTCAATCGGCATGGGAAAGCACTATTGTTGCGTCTGTTGCGATTAAAAATCTTCCCACCTATGAAATGTACCAATGGAAAGATGAGAATGGTGTAGCTCATACATCTTCTATTGATAACCCAATTCGCCATACTGGGGATACGAAGGTATCATTCTATGATATTGACAAGATAACTAGATTGTATGGTGCCGATAAAGCTAAACAGTTAATGATCGCAGTTTTATCAAAAGATGATGCTATGAGCATCAATAAGAGCATAGATGCTAAGGATGCGCTGAAAAACTATCAAGATGCAAATGACCCCACAAAATATGACCTCGTTGCGGCTTTTCAAGCTAAAGTTCCAGAACAGACTATCATAGATATGTTCGGTAAGGATAACCCAGGCGTAGAGGCTGCGAAGAAGGTTGCAGAAGCGAAAGATGATTTAATAGATTGGACTAACGCTCAAGGGGAGGTAGATGTTGACGCTGCTTTAAATGCGGGCGTGTCTCATGAGGTTATTGAAGCGGCTGGCTACAAATTAACAACTGAAAGCGGCGAAGAAGTTGACCTTGAGAAACGTGAACAAGAGATAGAGGCTTATCCAGATGCTTATAAGATGCAATTGAAAACTGGTGGTAGTATTGGGCTGAATGCCTATATACAGGACGAACGTAAGCAGCGTAGCGAGGCAGTAGCGGCACTAAAATCATTAACTAAGCCTACATCTGTAAGTGATTTACCGCCTTATGTCTCGGAAATGTATAAGGATGAAAAAACCGGAGAGTCTTTATCATCTGATGCTATTATAACAAGTTACGATGATAACACTGGGACTATCTCAATACAAGAGACGAGAGATGGTGATGATTCGGAATTAGTTACAACTACAAGCGAGAGATCGGACACAACTATAACTGACCCAATTACAGGTATGGAAGTATCATCTAATTGGATTAACGAATTCAAGGATGACACAGGGGAAGAGATATCGTCTTTCATAGATATAGTAGGAGAAGTTTCTAAAAATAGTGGTGCATCGAGAGAAGATGCGGAAGCCGCTTTACAAGAGATATTCAAAACTGGTGGATTGAAAGGTGTGCAAGATCATATAAATGGTGTTCGCAGCGATATTGCGGAATCAGTAGAGGAAATATCACCTTATCAAGTATCTCCTAGTATGGTTAAGGTAGAAGCCCCGAAGACTTTAGAGCATTTAGGCAATGATCGTGGGAAGGTATCCGAATCTAAGACTATATCTGAAATAAAGCAAGATATTATTGATGGCAAAATATCTCCTGACGGTACATCTGTTAAAGGAGACACTACATGGCGTTATTCCCCCGAAACAATGGCAGAAGTGGACTCTTTAACTGTTCAAGACCCTGTTACAAAAGATTGGCATACCTCTGATTGGTACAAAAAATCTCTTGTTGATAAAGATACCAATGAACCACTTGATGTTGCCAAGATGATACAAGATGGTGCGCCAGGTACATCTTATGAAGATGCGGTAGCGGCTGCTAATCAGATAATGGCGACAGGTGGTATACAAGGTATCCTTGACCATTTTCAAGGGATAGCATCACAAACAAATATAGAGAATCTACAGCCTGTAGTTCAGCAAGTAATGGAAGATAGCGGATCGTCTTATGAGGATTCTTTGGCCGCAGTATTAGAGATGCAAAAGCAGGGGACGTTGCAACAGCACTTAGATGCAATAAATGTAGAAAAATTAGAGCCTATAGTTCAACAGATTATGGCCGATAGTGGGGCCACACACGAGGATTCGTTAGCGGCTGCTTTAGCATTACAAGAACAAGGAACTCTTGATGAACACCTTAAAACCATAGCGGCTATAAAACAAGAACAGTTAGAGCCTTATACTGTATATCAGAAATTTACAGGGCCAATATTAACACCAGAATCGGAAAGGCCGGATGCGGTAGATGCACAAGGTAATAAGATATTAGTTGGTTATGATGTAAATAGAATGGCCTCTGATTTATTAGCACAAGGTAAAACAGAAAGTGAAGCATCTACTATAATAGCTGATAGAGGATTTACTAAAGAAGTTGCTGAAAGTTCAGTATCTAGTGTAATGGTTCCTATTAGAGCTGCGGCTGCGGAACAATATGAGACAGCAATGGCACAAACTCCTAAATTGGATACTTATGAAAAGATAGAGGCTGCATTTCTAAGTGAATCGGCGGGAAAGCAGAATAAGTATTTGGCAGGAGACAGAGGATTAGTCCAAGACAAAGATGGCACACATATGGTGAATATTAGGGGCAATTGGGAAGGGGAGCCTGGTAATAGTAGAATCATTATACCAGAGCCAATTACAGTTAAAGAATATTGGGATTCACTAAATGATGTGGAGAAGAAAAGTACATTAACTGAATATATGCAAGGAGAGCATGGTAGAGGGATAGCAGAAACCGCATTGAGGATGGCCCCTATTACGGGTTCTTATTATACAGTCAAAGAGAGAGGGTTTCTTAGTGGTTGGACAATAGCACAAATAGCAGCGGATACTGCTTTGACATTATCAGTTGTTGGTAAAGCAGTAGAAATCCCATTGAAAGCCTCAGTATCTTCTTTTGTAAGCGAATACGCAAAAGCTACTACTATTCCTGCATTGGGCCGTGCGGGAACTACTGAGTTAATTCCAGCGATAGGGAAAGTTGTTGGGACAGGTGCTACAAGGGCATCGGAGATTGTTAAAGCCTATCCTGAGCTAACGGGATTCAAAGCACTTGGGACAGCATCTAAGGAAGCATTGGCAGAGATCAGTTCAATTGCGAAGGCCACTGTTGGAAGAACTGCGATGCCTATTGAGATGCAGATGTTTACTAGCGAGGTAACTGTAGCTAAGTATGATATTGCAAGGGCATTGGCTTATGCTAAAGAAAACATCAAACTAATTCAATCGGAGTACATTAAGAACCTAGTTACGGAAAATGCACTATCGAAAGCGCAAATAGCTGCCAAAGAAAGTGGAGATATGAAGGCGTATGCTGACATCTCCTCCAGTTTAGCTAATGCAAGAACAATAGCGGCACAAACAGGTAGCAACCTATCAAATGCAGCCAAGTTTTACTCAAAGTTAATAACCGAACAACCCGAATTCTTTATAGACACACCTAAAGGGCTTACCTCTGCGAAGTTAGCTGATGCTAGGACTATAGCAGATGAAATGCTCTCACTAAGAGCCAAGGTTGACGCTGCCTATAAGATAGCATCGCTCAAATCTACGGCTGTTACTACTGCTTTGGGTGGAGTGGGTGAATTGCCTACCTCAATGAAAGCACTTGGAGCAGGAGAGGTTATAAGGATTGCCGAGAAATCTCCGTTATCTGATTTGGCTTATTCTGGCAGTAGCACAATAGGGGATGTTGCAAAAGAGGCTATGACATTAGGGCAGGTAGAGACCGCTACATTCAATGCTGACGATATTGGTCGCCAATATGATAACCAAGTTGGCATTGGTGTTTCCACAATGAATGGTAACAAGGATGAACTTACCAAATTGTACAATAGTGGCGCTTTCGGAAATCCAACGAGCGAAGGTGCGATTAAGTCATACAATGCTGCAATTGATAAGGCAGATCAGATATCCCAATTTGATAATGCAGTTGAAAAAGGTGATACTGATTCTCTCAATAATTTATACAATAGAGGGTATTTTGGTGATCCGAAAGAAGCGGACACCATAGCAATATATCAATCGTGGGATCAATACGTTAAAAATGGGGGACGTGATCCCTCTCGCCCAACAGATGCCGATATACAAGAATATAAGGACAAATTTGGAACAAAAGATGAGTATATTAAATCCGTATTGGATGCTCAACCTGAGCTAAGTGGCATAGCTAAGGAATTAGCGTTATCATCTCTACCTATATATGGGACTATACGTACTTGGGATGAGATGAGTGGGACGTGGAAAGTTGTCAGTATTGGTATTGATGTTCTTTCGGTCATACCTTTTGCCATTGGTATTTATGCTGGTGCACGGGTTGCCTCTGAGTCTGGTGCAATGGCTAGGGTAATGGGTGGGATAAAAACAATGCCAAATGTAGCGGTAGGAGAAGTATTGGCCCCTGTTGCTGAGATAAGAAGAGCATACGAATTTGGGGTTACTGCGGTTAGACCATCATACATTCCACTAAGATCGGTGTCAGAAGAAGCAGCTACCATGAGGGCAAACATTGCTAAAATAAGGGCAGCGGGGATATCTGATAAGGCTATTATTGATGCGGGAACAGAACTGAACAAACAACTAGCATCAGGGGCTAAAGTTGCAAAAATAGAATTAGGTGGGGTCACTCTTGAAGTAAACAATATCCCTTACCAACGTACCAAGGGGGGGTTCTCATTATTTAATGCAACAACAGATGTAACGCAACTAGATCGTGGAGTTCCTGTTCCTCTGAATAAGCCTTTTTACATGTCAGGTAAAGTGGCCACAGAGGTAATGCAGAGGCAATATTTATCTGGTTCAAAGGCTGTCCACCCAGGATTTATAGAAGTGATTATCAAAGACGCTGATATTATTGAGGAGATAATGCCTCAAAATAGATTGATCTTCAACGGAACTACGTTGGAACTAGAGAGTGTTCTTCCTTCTAATGATGCTCTCAAAGGGATGGGGTATCAACTTGATCCCGTTCCTGGGGCTGCTGGCAAAGGGGTATCTTTTGATGCTAATTTAGGGGTATTGCAAATTAGACGTTTTACTATTTCTAAAGTAGTCGATAACCCAACGGGGCTGAAGAAAACATTTATGGGGGGTGTTGGTGACGGTGGGGTTGTAGCTACTGGTGATAAACATGGAACAATAAATACTAAGGGCGTATTTGATGATATTAATTCCGGTTGGAGTGAGCCATTTTTAGTTGGTGATCCGTATAAGCCAAAGACATGGCATGTAAATCCTTCTGCCACTAAAAATAGAACTGTAGTGGCTATGGGAGACGATATTGATAGGGGCCCAAATTATGAGTTGTGGCGCGAAACACAAAATCGTCTATCAGATGAAGCTATTAGAATAGGAGATAGGCTAGAACGAGTATTAGGGAATCACGAATTAGCCTATTTGATTGGAGATGCTATTAGTGGCATCAAATATACTGACAAAGAGAGAGCAATTATACTAGCTGGAGTTAAAGAGGATATTTTATCAGGAAAGGTTAAAGCGGCTGTAGAAGTAGAAGGAAAATTATTTACTCATGCTGGAGTTAGTTTAGATACATTCCCTGAGTACAAAGGTAAGGATGCTAAGTATATAGCAGACGATTTGAATAAGAAACTGATTAAGGCTGTTCAGGAAGAAAATTATAGTGATAAGATGTTTGCTAAAGGGCGGGTTGAAAAAGGACACAGCCTATCGAAAAACGAGAGAGAGGTTGGTGGTCCATTCTGGCTAAGACCACAAGAGTCAATTGCTAATCAACTTGATCTTGGATTTGTGCAAGTTGTTGGTCATAATCCAGGATGGGATATAAGAAGTATTTGGGGTAAAAATTTTATAGAGACTGATGTGGGGAGACGTTCGGGTGCGGTTGGTGCGTATATTGACACCCCATATATAAAAACTGAACAATCCCCAATTAAAACAGTTTCAATGGGTGGGGAAGCTACACAACTTGATCCAATACAATTGACAAATTTGCGTCTACAGGCAATGAGAGACACTGTAGCAGACTTATTCATAGGATGGGATGGGCGTGTAAAGGCGTGGGAGAAAATTACTAAAGGGCCAGCGGAATTGGAGAAGAGGCTAAAGGCTCTCGATGTTACTATTGCCGAACGTAGAGCTGCGGGTGATTCAATAGGGGTAAAGTACCTAGAACGCCAGAAAAAGGAATTGTTATTACCGGAAAATACGAAGGAATACATTTTCTCAGATATTGGGGCTTGGCGGGATTTGGTAATGGGTAGGCAAAACTCTGTTAAAGTGATCGGGGAAGGAATTACTCCCTCAGGATTGGTAAACGCTAATGCAACTATTAATGTCTTCCGTAATCAAATTAACGGGATGCCAGATGATCGTGTACAGTCAATGTTTGGCATGGGTAAAGATGAAATACTATCCAAGGTAGTTATCCCATCTAGCCCAGTAGGGGATTCGAGACATGCATCTGATATTAATGATAGTCTTAACAATTTGGTTTACATTGTTGATAGTGGGCTAGAGTATAATGTTGTTCCCTATATGGATCATGATAGTATTGTAGATAGATATTCCGATACGTTGCAAAGGGAAATATATGGGGAGAGGATTCCGTCAACCGAGAGAGTTCCTTCGATAAGTAGGATTCCGTCTCCTGAAAGGGTGCCATCTCCCGAAAGGATACCTTCTACTGAGAGGATTCCGTCAACCGAGAGAGTTCCTTCGATAGAAGATGTTCCTCGCATAGTTATACCATCATCTCCTTCCTCTCAAAAGCTAGAGAAAGAGATACTTAGTTCTAAAGGAGCTATAGCTATTCCTCATGGCAAGATTAGACAGGGGACAGAGTTAAAGCAGATATGGTATGTAATCAAGTACCCTTATCATTCTGAGAAAGATGCGTTTAGACTAATCGGACAGTTACCTAAAGGTGTTATGCCAGTGAAGGAATTCGACAGTTCTACTTACCATAATGTGCAATTGATTACAGGCATTCCACCTAAAAAGTTGACCTTGGATTTGGGGCTGCAAGATATTACTGTCACATCTCAAAGGGGGAAAAATCTGCAAGTCAGTTATAAGAAAGACCCTAAAATGCAGAGAAAGTCACAGATTGACCTTAAAAAAGTGGGTACGATACGGTTATGAAAAAGATTTTTTCAGTATTAACTATTTCTATCATACTTGCCATGATGGTTGTGGTGTTTTTGCCAACAACTGTTTTTGCAACTACCTATCAACAGCCAACTACTTTCACCATAGACAATGCCTTCGCCTTACAGAGTGTACTGGAAGAAGGTGATGAGTTCTTTATCGGCATGTTCACCTTAAACTATGCTACTCCGGCAAATGCGCCTATGTCAGTAGGGGAAGCATATCTTGGTAGTATTAAGTACAATGCTATTTCTATAGGTACGGTTGTGCCAAACTCATTTTTTAAGGTTACAGGAACTTCAGTTACAGCCGAATGGTTCTATGCTGTTTATTTGACAGCCGCAGAGGTTGACGCTTACGATATTTTCTTTGGTGGGGGTGGAATGTGGGCAAATCCATTGAACTTTTCGATGCAGATCGTTGGCAACCCTACGCTAACATGGGCAGGTGGCGCACCTCCACTTCCACAAAGCACATCGTCATTTGGCACCATATCGTTTAATGCTAACACAGATGTAGCGACTACTACGCCGATAGCGACTAATCTAATCAGATATTTAGCTAGATATTACGAGGATAAATGGGGGCCATCTTATATTTTATGGCAGGAAATTGGTGGCACTATTAAACTTACATCAACAGGGGAAAATTATTTCACTCAATCAATTACATCACTAAGAATAATGTGCCCTGATGTATTCGCAGATTCTCTTAGTGTAGCGGATATGACAGACGAAAAACTTATAAGCGACTACTATATAGATGTAACGGATACCGATGTTCCCATATATGGTGCGGAATGGTCAGCGCAAACATTCACAGCGTCGGACGCTTATCAGATATCAGGGGTTGATGTTAGACTATATAGAATAGGTGCGCCAGGAACAGTCACAGCCAGTTTGAGGGCTATTGCGTTAGGTGTTCCAGATGGTGCGGATTTAGCGGTAGGAACGATAAATGGAAACTTATTGTCAACTTATAACAGAGGCGAATGGGAGAAGATAGTTTTCACTACTAATTATCAATTAACATCTGGTGTAACATATTCAATAGTTTTGAGAGCTACTACAGGTAATATCGCTAACCAAGTTGTATGGCGAGATGATTCTACAGGAACTTATGCGGGTGGTACTAGATGTGCAAGTGTAAACTCAGGTGGCGCATGGGGCATATACCCTAATGATGACTTTATTTTCGCCATATTATCTATAGAGGGAGCAAGTGGGGCATATCAGTCTAAACTGTCAAGCCACTTAGATGAGACCGAGTTTGGGCTACAAGCAGGGGGAATAAATAACCTAGCAGCTAGTTGGGGGCTTTCAAGAAATTGGTTCACATCTTTGTTATGGTTGATGATTTCTCTAGCAGTAGGGATTGTGTCTTCGTTGGCGTTAAAGAATAACAGACCTTTATTCCCGCTTATGTTGGTAATGTTGCCTATCGGAAACTATACAGGGTTCTTGTTGCTGAATATAACTATTATTGTGGGCCTGTTCTGTGCGCTTGCGCTTGTTTATGTGTTCGCTTTTAGTAAGAGTATTTAGGAACAAAATGATGAAGAAGATAATTAGTGCGTCAATTATAGCCATAATACTTGTATGTTTGATTCTGCCATTAACTACGGCACTAACGAACTACAGATACTATACCCGTGTAACATTCCAGAACACGACAGCCGCAGCGATATCGGGTAGATTCGTGGCCTCAATAAATGCCGCAGGATTAGTTAGTCAGGGGTTTATGCAATCTGATGCAGACGATGTGAGAATAGGAACTGAATCGGATATTAGTTATAACTCTCTGACAAGTGGCACAGGAACATTCACAGGAAGCCCCATAAAGTTAGTAGTAGGGGCAAACACAGTAGCTTGTACAGTTGCAGGAACAGCGATTATAAGATTACCAGACGGATATACGGGAACAGCCGCAACAGGGACAATGACAGTGGATTTAAGCCCTGTAGCACTAGTAGCAGGGGCTAACACTATCACGACAAGTGGTGGTGTGGGTAATATAACAGTAACGATAGTCTATGTCTCGTATAGTTCGTCCACAGTAGGAGAACTTGCGAATACCGCAGCTTATTGGTACTCAGATTATATAACAGTACCAGCTTATTCAAGTGTTTCAAGGGATATATGGACAGGAAATGGAAGCGCATTACCTAGAGATCAATGGTGGATATCAGATGATGCGGATGTGAATACAGTAGCAGATGCGGCCACACTAGATATAACTACTAACTTGACTCTCTCAGCACAAGTGAATTTAACGGCATTACCATTAGCTGAAAAAGAGATTATTAGTAAAGAGGGTAATTACGAGTTAGCAGTGAATGCTACACACTATATATTTAGGGTTTGGAAGGCTGGTGCGGCTGGGCTAACTGGTAATGTCAACCCTAATGCAAATGGCACATTGGTTCAACATCCTACTGTGGTAGGTGCGGCAACCGCATGGCAAGCGGTATCAGATGCTAACGATGCTACCTATATATCAGGCGATCCAGCACATGATTATGATTTTACTTCTAGGTTTGCGATAGATACTAGTAGTATCCCACAAGGGGTTATAGTAAATAGTGTTACAGTTTACGTAAGACTGTATACCGATAATGTAAATGTAGATACATTTTATCCTTTAGTCTATTCAGGCGGTGTCACAGTATTAGGAGCAGCATACATTCCTGCACTTCCAACAACATGGTACGATGTGTCTGAGGCTTTGGCTAATCCTAGTGGTGGAGCTTGGTCTAGGGACGCACTTGATTCTTTACAGATAGGGGTAAAAGAGACATTTGCAGGGTCAGGTGGGTTAGCAAACAGCAGAATCCCAAAGATATATGCAGTTATTGATTATGATGATACTGATGGTGGGCATGTAAGCCAAATAGCAGCAGTACCAGGGCAGAAAAATATTACATGCACTTATGATGGTGGCACAAACACAATAAATATTACAGACGGAACTTTAAGTGACCCGCAAGTATTAGCAGGGGCATTATTCACTAATGCTGACCCAATCCACATAGCAGAAGTAGATGGTAAGGTAGATGATATAAAGATAGGGGATACGTCAATCGCAGCACCAACATGGAGATTAAATTTAACTTTTGAAGCGTCTGATATAACAGGAACAGGTGCGGTGACAACAGTAGCCACACATTCAGGCGTAGTCAATATGACAAGTACAAGGGCAGGTAATCCGGCAGGAATTACAACAACGGTAAGCGGCATGTTGCCATCCACTCCTAGCACAGTACCAATAGTAGGGGTAGGTGGATTAGTAACAGATGCCACAAAAGAGTTTAATCCGCAAGACTACACTATACCAGAAGTAGGGAGCAATCTAACAAACCTTGAAATCCCTGGAATGATAATTGGTGTTGCCAGTGAAGCTTCAGGGGTGCAATCAAACTGGGTGTGGTGGTTTGTCTACGGACTTATTTGTATATGTCTCTTCTTAGTAGGGATACGTTATCTTGGCGGGCACATCACAATATCGTGGATTATGGTCATCATTGTAACCGCATGCTTCGTTTCATGGAACGTGATCCCGTGGTGGTTCATAATGATATACTCGATATTCGCATTAGGCTCTCTGGCCTGGGAGAACCGCACGACTATATAGGTATAAGGTAACAATATATGGGAAAGCCAATAAAGGTCATACGAGTAAAGTCAGCTAGTGGTTTGCCTGATTATAATAAGCACTCACCCGATTATTGGAAAGGGGTAAGAGGTAAGGCTTATCCTGAAACGAGAACATTGTATGTAATTGGAAAGACCGATCCAGATACGATAGAGCATGAGAAATATCATATAATAAAAAGGCATCCTGAAAAAGAGAGAAATCCAAGTGACTATGTTAAACATGAAATGGAAGCGATGGTACATGCATATCGTAAAACGGGATATCCAAAACATATTGTAACTAAACTAAATGCCATGTATAATGATTTACATTGGAGAGAGTATTGGGTAAGCAAATCAGATACGCTCAGAATTATTGATAGGAATATGAGCATGTTAGATGTTCCCGAATTATGGAAAAGTGATTGGAGCAAGGTAAAGGACTCTGCTAGGAATAGCAAAGGATAGAATAGATGAACAAACTGGTCGTTGCTTTCATGTTAGCGTTCTTCTTTTGTACGCTACTTTCTGCAATAGCGGATGGTGGTAGTAGTGCGGCTGCCACACGGCTCACAGTGTCAGTGACAGATGTGGGCACTACTTTAACAGTGCGAAGCACGCAAGGATTTAAGGAAACCGGATGGATAGAACTAGAAGACGAGAGGATAGGATACAATGGAATAACGTCCACAACGTTTGCGAATTGCACAAGAGCATATAAAGATACTACAGCATCAAGCCACGCTATAGGGACAATAGTTTATTCCCCAGAGATAGGGGTGATAAATGCTGCGCTAGGGTTCACTGTTGTCAATACGGGAGCGACGGCAGGGACTATCTCTATGATGACGTTTCCTGTGAAATTTATCACAAAAACTATCCCCAAGCTGGTTAGTTGGGACTTTTCCTACTTGAAAGAAGGGGATGCCCAATATATTAGATACTTCCTATGGTGTATTAGTGCGGGGTTTATCTTTTCAATGACATATTTGGTTCTGGCAGCACTTGGTGGTGTGGCGCAGAGGATATTTGTGAGGCCGTAAAAGGATAAAATGATACAAAAAGCAAATAGACAAGCTAATATAAACCGTATGAGGGCACGAATGCAACAGCAACGTGTTAATAGGGATAACCGTAGCTACTTATGGATTTATGGTTACACGAAGCGAGAGGGTAAGCCGATTGTATATGGTTGGTTTGAAACCGAACAACAATTACATCAGTGGGCATTTACCTACACAAACGGAAACTACGACCCTTATTTACTACCTACTAGAAGTAGGGCAGCGGCAACATCAATGATAAAAGCTAAACGTCTTGAGACAGAGAAGATTGACCTTGATGAAGCCATTACGAGAGTCCGCCATAAAGGAAAAGATATAGGAATTGAGGAAAGAAATCAATGAGGTGAATGATGGATGCTGAGATGTACAAGAAGAAATTCCACCAATTAGTTGTTTATTGTCACAATAATGGAATGAAGGTGTGTCTAGTGCCGAAAGATGTTCTCAAGGACTATGCCGGAATGAATTGGTGGGCTGCCCGAATGATGTCCTTCCCATTCCCTAATAAACAAACGATATATGTAGCGCACAACATGACATGGAAGGACAGATATGAGACTTTAAGGCATGAGATTGATGAGATAGAGTTGATGCGAAAGGGGATGAAGTATTGGCCCGCCCATAAAAAAGCCTTGAAAGGGGAAAGGAAGCTAACTATTCCAAAGGGTAATCATCATATAAATAGCCATAGGAATCAAAACCATCATATTTTGATGGAAGTTAGGAACTGAATTAGGAGGGGAGAAAATGAAAACCAAAAATATCAAAAAGGCAAAGACCGTAAAGAAGATTAGGACTGCGTTGCACGAAGAAAAGGAAGCCAATAAGGACTATCTAGCTGATGCTAAAAAGGTTGACCCTAAAACAAGTAAACTTTTCAGACACATAGCCTCAGAGGAACGTCAGCATAAACAGGAATTGGGGAAACGCCTAAAGTCATTGAAATAAGGGATTGCAACTGCAAAGATAATAGGTTATAATAGTCACAGCGAAGATAAAGGACGGTGTAGTTAATCTATGTATCAACTATTAACAGTGATTTTTGGTGCTGCATTATTGATAATAGGATTTGCCGCATTTGAAAGATATAAGTGGCAAAAGATTCAGGTAAATGGCATCATTTGCGAATTCACTACGGACACGGGACAAGTTCTTAAAAAGATAGGAAAACTTGGGTCGCCACAACCTGATGGGACGCCGATAATTATAGAAAATAAGAAGGGTATGACTCTTTTCAATGATAAAGGGGAGTTATGTCTTGACGATACAACGTATATAATTGACAGAGACTCCACCTATGACACACACGTTCCTGAGAATTCATGGTTCAAATCAATTACACAGGTAACAGTTCCTAAAGCATATTTCAAGGTTGGGGACCCTCATCCTCAGATATTCAAAGGTAAAGTAGGGGTTGACACAGCGGCAGTCATAACCCAAATGATGAATGAGAGGGCCACGAAAATTCATGCTCGTGAATCCATGCGCTGTGACAAAAGGGATGAGATGCTTAAAAAGGCCATCAATCCTATGATAGTATATATAGGGTTAGTGGCTATTGCAGTTGTGTGTGTAATTGGTATTTATTTTTCCTATAAGACTAGCCAAGATGTTTCTGATTTGGCAAGTAAGATAGAAGTTATCCGTAAAGCAGTTGGAGGCCAATAGGTATGGTTGGCGGAAAAGAAATTACCGATGATACTGAAGATATCGAGATGCCTGAAGAAGGCGAGTTTCTTGATACTAACTGGGACGAAATAGATAAAAAGGATAGAGTGCAAGCTAGATTAAAGGCCGTTAATGTAGCTTATGATACTGATTCTGTCAATCCGTTATTGAAAAAGGAATTAACAAGGGTATCATCTTATGAGTGTGGTGCTTTAGTCCAGATAGGGGCATTCAGCGCACTAATGAGAGCGATAAGGGCTAAAGATAAATCGTTTGTGTTTGAGGACGCAATCGCAAACGAACAATTCTCTCTTAGGAGAAGTGTGAACGGACATCACTTGGAGGCTATACGGGATTTGGCAAAAGATAGTGTTCTCTCTGACAATCTTGATGATAATTCTAGGCCTGCCTTTCAAGGATAATTGAGGTAAAATGGAAAATGCCAGTAGGACGGAACAGAATTTCGGAGATACTAAAAGAATTGGAGGAAAACCCCTCCCAATTATTTGATGACTCGGAAGTATCTTGTAGCGAAAACGATAGAATAAGAGTAAGGCCAGGATTATCGAAAGAGGAGAAATTGGATGCGATGATTCTGGACAGATATTTCGGGAAGGGGTTAATATTAGTAACAGGGCCACCAGGGGCGGGAAAAGATTTATTTGTCAAGTCCACTTGTTGGAAGATGAAGCGGTATTTCGATAGGCATGTTTTGCTTGATGATCGGCCAAAATCTTTGTTTGGCCCATACATACCTTTCAGCGATAAGCTACTTAAAAACGAAATGAGGGTTAGTAAACTTATCGCATCAGGGAAAGTCAAGGAATCCGTAAAAGACATTTCTTTTGTCCAAGAGTATACCGAAGGTTTTAAGGAATGGATGCAAGGGGAAGGCACTTCGGTAATGAAAGGTGCGGTTTTGGGATTGACCGAATATCAACCTTATATGGATAAGCGTAGGCCAGCCGCAAAAATGAACATTATAATGGGAAACATCAATCGTCTTTGGAGACACATGGGAATAACGATATTCGGGATAGTCCAAAATGAGGAAGATTTGGACACTTTCAGGTGTTTGCCTTATGTAACTACTAGGGTATCTTGTTTTTGGATGGGTAATTATACTACTAGGGCAAATATCTATCGGTGTAAATTTGTTCAGGGTAAAGATGTGTTGCAAACTTCTGACCCTGAGCCATTCCCTTACGAGGTTAATGGTAAAAAATCAAGAGAAAATCTACCATTGGTGTTAGATTCAAAGGGAAATCCAGTTATTGACAAATATGGGAGAAAAGTACATAAATGTTACTTTGATCTGTTTAATTCGCAAAACACACTTTCAATAGGAGGGGCAAAAATATGAATATAACGGGCAAAAAGAAACCTAGCATGAGATCGCAGACATTCAACATCACTCCTACGGGGATGGAGAGGCTTGAGAAAATGAATGGAACAGGGCTAGAATTAAAGATATTAGGTACATTGGCAGAGAATGGGCCATCTACCGTGCTTGAGATTGATAAGGCAGTTGGCACTCACGATCCATATAAGATAGAACAAGCTCTCACTGGTGCGATTCAGTTAGGGGTTATCTCTGGGTCAGGTGGTAAATAACGTATAGAGATAAAGTTACATGCCTCATTGAATCGTTCCATAGTTCTCAGGAGCGATTGGTATTGCTCTTTATCAGGACAAAGTTTAACCTTAACACTAACTTGCATATAGATATTTTAAGTCATAAATGTT
>Ga0265297_10002563_pt1 | contig 36330 bp, 43 predicted proteins | sample Munlanlwell13791_FD_192502 | JGI IMG/M metagenome (GOLD analysis project Ga0265297, IMG submission 192502) | Leachate microbial communities from a municipal landfill in Southern Ontario, Canada - Leachate well 137-91 | ecosystem: Engineered > Solid waste > Landfill > Unclassified | place... | reverse complement strand
CCCGCCGAGGTTCGACCCGCTGAGGTGCGCCCCGCTGAGGTGCGCCCCGCTGAGGTCCGCCCCGCTGAGGTCCGCCCCGCTGAGGTGCGCCCAGCTGAGGTGCGCCTTCTTCGCGACCGCCGCCGCCACTGCCGCCTTGATCGAATCATACTCTCCGGCAAAGAGAATCTTGCCACTTCTGCTTTTGATTTCTATCTTGCTCATCGTTCCGTTCCCCTTTCGATATTTGCTTGCCCCGCGTCCAACAACTCGCTTCGCTTCCGTGCAGTAACTTCACTCAGGAACGCGGGGCAAAAGTGACTATTAAAATACCTTTCACGCTTGAGTGGTATCATTAGACCTTTCCAGCCTCAGACGCGTCTGTACAGGATATAGATGGGGGTATTCTGGGCATTTGGTGGGGTCGCCTAAGCCGTTCCCCGTTTCCTTGATACTTACCTTGAGCTTTATGCACTGCGGCGATATATCGCGCCTCGGCGGATGTCTTCTGGTTTGCCCAACCTTTCCTGAGTAGGCGGCGCATATAGAAACGCAACAGCTCCGGGTTGTTCGCATACTCTTCGGCAAGCCCGCTCTCCTCAGCGGCGCGGAAGTGAAGATCAGTAAGCGACTCCTGCTCGTTGGCTACCGCTGTACGCTTTTGGACTGGGTATTTCTCCACAATCGTCTTGCGTCTGCTCATGCCGCAACCTCTTGATCCCTCAGCACCGATCTGATTCGCCGCATGGTGTCGCCGACAAATCGCTCCTGTGCAAGTATCATTTCGTTGGCTTCGGCTTCCCCAAGTTGCTGATTCAGGAAGTTGATTACTTTATCGTTGAACCCCGCCTGCCCATGCTCTATCCTGCTAAGCACGCTGGCGCAGACTCCGAGAGCGGCTGCGAGGTCGCCCTGACTCAATCCTGATCTCAGCCTCCACGCAAGCAAAGGACTCAGATTGTCGTCAGTCGCCCTCAACTTCCTTTTGTCTACCCTAGATAGGACTGCCGGTTTCGTGGTTGCCCTGAGTGCCCGATGCAATTCACGGTGATGTTCACGGCATAAGAATCGGATACGATATTCAGCACCAGGGTCGAAATCGTCGTGATGGAGTTGAACCTTCTTGGTTGTCCCACAGACTTCGCAAGGTTTTGAAGGTATCTTGCCGTTCTTAACCAACACGTAGGAATGACAGCGAATGAGATGATGCTGATACCGAAGGCTATCCTTGATCATGCCGCTACCATCTTCTCTTCGACTTCGCGCCGGTATAGTCGCCGCCACTCCTCATGCTCGGCGCAAAGGCGTTTCACCTGATCTGTGGACATCCCCAGTTTGACCAGCCCGATCTGTACCCGCTCGGATATGCTCTGTTTACCAGCGAGAATTTGAGATATGCAAGCTCTACTCACGCCGCAGTTCTTGGCGAACTGGGAACGTCTAACGCCTAGTTCAATCAGTCTGTCCCTGAGCGGACTGTATTCCAGTGACATTCCGCGTCAACCTCCTAACCTGTTTCGATTAGATTCTACCCTATTATTCCTTACCTGTCAGCAGTTTCCTACCCCACAGACGTAAACTTTCGGTAACAAATCATTAGGTATGGTGAACTATGGCATAATCGGATGGAATTGTATGGTAGAATAGGAATGTCATGAAGGATGAAACAGAACGGAAGGAGGTGATATTGCGCAAGCAACAAAAAAGATGGCGGTCGGGGATGACCGCCATAACGAATAACGACATGATTACACTACAGTGCTGCTATTATAACATCCCCACTGGGATTGTCAACAGAGGATTGTGGGATATTCCTCGGTTCACTCACCACGCTAACACGCACCAACCCCCGTGCCATCCAACGCACCAGTTTCCCGATCAAAATAATACTGTCGTTCGCCAATACTCAACACTGAGTACACATCCGACACCCGCAGACTTATTTTCTTCCCCAGGATCGGATCATCTTGTTCAAATGGTTCTAACACTGCCTTCTCGATCTTTTTCACTGTAATTATCTCCTGTCAGTTTATTTGCAAGCGCCGCCGGGAGGCGCGAAAGGATTATGGTATCCCGCTCTAGGTATTCATGCTGAACCCGAATGAAGGGTGGACCATACCTCTATAGGTAGGTGGTGCTCTTTCCGCACATGGCGAAACATCAACCCACGATTTTTCCAGCTTCAAACTGACTGTGCGCCCAATCTCCCTCAGCGCCAAACGACTTCCACTGTCCGCCCCAGACGCAACCCGCTATCCGGGCTGCTCGTCCTATAGCACGTTTGAACTCGTGCGGCGCATCCCAGCCGTGCTTGTAGAGACAGATATCCCAAGCGTCGCCCGTCAGGTGTTTGCTCTGAAGAGTTTTGCTCTTGCCTTCGCTGAATAACTCTGCCTGCCGTTCCTTGCTTCGCCTACCCTCGTTCAGGTATGGATCAAACCCCCACTCGCGCAGAAGGTACAACTGTATCCAAGCACGATCACGCGGTATCGGGTTCAGACTATTGAACGCCTCCAGTTCCTTCTCGTCATGCAGGTTAAGCACAGCGCCATCGCTGCGATTGACTATCATATCGGCTGGCATGGTATCCCTCCGATCACGCCTTCAGTCCAGCAATCCATATCCTGATACTCTTCTCGGACAACTTCACTAGGAACTGGAAGGCTACCAACCAACTCAGTTTTTCATCTATGTGCATCGTGAGAAACTGATTCAATCCGGCAGTAAGAGCCGCCGCGATCATCACGACGTATATCTGCCGGAGAGCCGAACCCCAAGGTCCATCCCACCAGCTTTTTGCTGCGACTTGTGTTCCCATGTCAGAACGTCACCAATCCCTTCAACCCCGCGTATGCCGTAAAGCCCATGCCGCCCGGCATGTAGCCAACGCCTGCGCGAAATCCCCTGTCACTCTTATCCGCCAATGATAGCGAAGCTCCAATACCCACAGTCGGCTCTTCACTCTCGCGGATAATAGCGTTCAAGTCGCCGCTTATGGCGATCTTCGAGTTGTTCCCAAGCGTCCACTCCTTAACGTCAACCGAGAGTGTTCCCATCGCAGCCGACTCGCCTGTCTTTAGCGAACAGGCATACGACACTGACGTGGAAACCTTCTCAAACGCCGCCGGGAACAGCCCCGCCCCTAGCACCTGCATGGGTAGCAGAATCGCTACCGCCACCAACCCAATCCATAGAACCTTCTTCATTCTGATTGCCTCCTAACTTCGCAATACGTGACCGATGAACACCCCAATAACAGCAGTCGCGGTGACCACAAGTAGCCACCTACCCCACTTCCAGTTACCCTCTAGTGTCGCCAGTCGGAACAGTACACCCGAAACGGGGTTTCCATTGCCGACAATGAGTTTGCTAAGCCCCTCGACTTCCTTGACGAGGTTTCCAGTCGTAGCCATCACCGTGTCAACCTTCGCGTCTAGCGCGATGATGTGTTCCCGAATCGTCTTCGGCTTATCAATCAAGGCCAGATTCCCTTCTGCCCGTTCCGCCGTAACGGACGGATTATTTATGCTTCCTTGCTTCCGCCGCATGTTCTTGGAAGTTCGCTTTGCCATGTGCCTTACGTCCCAACGATGCCGCCAATCCTGCAGGATTCTTCACGCCGGGTTTGTGCGAAAGTGCTTCCGCGAGATTAGCGAACCGCTCGCCACTCCAGAGTTTAGGTTTCTTCTTCTTGGTTTGCGCCATAGATTATCTCCTATTTGAGTTTGATATATTGACTACCTGATCGTGGCGAGGCAACCGATAGTGTTATCGCCTTTTCGTGCTTCAAACCGCCGCGTGATGTCCCCAAAAGTCTTTGTCCGTGTACAATATCTAGTTCCGTTTTCCGTATCTCATCAATGATCCGGCGTTTTTGCTCCTCGATTGTTTTGCCCGATACTACAAACCCGGCTGATGACTGATAGAGTTCGTCCTTAGTCCTTGCGGTCATAACCGCCCGTTCGACCTTCCGTAAGTTCGACAAAGACTTTGCCTGTTGGTTCAGCTCACCCAACCGTGCCTGTTGGGTTTCCGTAAGTTCCGGCCCTATCCTACCTTCCGCGCGACCTTTGCGATCCTGTAACCTCTGGAGTTCCTGGTACATCCTCTCCACGTCTACACCCGAACGATATTCCGCACTCATGACCGCTCTCATCACGGGATATTCTGATATCTTCGCCTTGGGACGAGGCGGAGGATTATAGAGTCCAACCGTGCGAAGCCCTACGTCAGTTCCTTGCGTGGCATATTTTCCCAATCCGCCCAAGTATCCCTGTACGAGTGTATCTATCTTGCGAGGAGACTGATCCAGTAATCGCCCCAACAATTGAGCCGTACCAGATGTTTGCGGTCCGATTTGCAACGGAGCGGGCAATCGTTTTTCCCGTTCAGGCACAATCGGCGCTCCGGTAAATGACCTGTTGGTTAGAACCTGCATCCAGGGAACTATCGCAGTCGGGATGATGTTCGGTGTTGCGACCGACAGAGCATCATTTGCGATAGCATCAAAAGCGTGAGGATCATCCTGGTCTAACTTCCGCAAGATTCTTTCCGGGAAAGCCCCGAAGATTATCCCGAGTTCGAAAGGTTTTGGGACTCGAATCAAGTGATTTTTCGTCGGGATGATCCAGAACATATCCTTTTCCCACTCTGGTAATTGTTGATATCTCTCATCCTTGCGATTGACGAGATACAAAGCGACTGATGGAACGGTAATATATGCTAATGCTCGTGTTGTTGATCGAATCGGATAATCTCTGAAGGTTCGCACCATCTTATCCATGCCGCCGACTCCAGCGTTGAAGAAGGCAGTAATCCTATTCGCCTGTTTGCCAAGATCGCCAGAACGTGAGAAATCAACAGTGATGTCTCTAGAACTTATTGCGGCTTCCAGAATCTTGTTGATGTCGGTCGCCTTACCCCAGTGCGTACCCTTTCCGAACTCACCTATGCGAGTCGCTTCTTCGGCGAACTCACTGAGGGCGCGGAGTGCATCCAACGGATGTTTCGCATAATCAACAACATGCTCACTAGGTTTCCTCTCGTATATCGAACGCATCGCCCTTTGAAGATAATCCCTGTCCAGGGACACCATCATCGAGTGCGCCGCACCGGTACTCTGGAACTGAGTATAAAGTTCATCACCACCAATCCGCCCTTTGACGGTATGATATAACCCTCGCACGAAGTCCCACGGCATGAACCCAAAGGCAGAGTTGACCATCGCCGTTCCCACGTCTCTCATGGGGTTTCTAACAGCGAATTCCGGTGTCAATGTCGCTCCGGCGCGAAGAAGTGCGGCAGGAGTGGAAAGTATCTTCACTAATATGTTCGACGATTGGGCATCGCTGGCGGTAATTGCTGTGTAGAGATCAGGATCAAGTTGATAGTATTCTGCTTTTCCGTTCCTAAAGGTGCGTACGATATTCTCACCCGCCGGAGCCATACCACTTGGGCGGAAGATGGTTGAGATACTTTCGGGGTTAGACCCAACAGCATCAAAGATATCTGCCCACACTGGATCGGTTTCGGCAATACCCAACACCTCGCCAAGACTAACTTGGGTAGGTCTCATGGCTGGAGGAACCTTCTCGATCCACATCCCCTTGTTTTGTGCACTATTGGCGAGATCGGCGAGCCGCAACATCACTTTATTTCGCCCGGCAAGACTGTGGAACATGAAGGTATTCTTTACGATACTCTCTATCGGATCAACAATATCCCGCCCTGAACCTTTAAGTCGCTTGATCGCCGTTGGGAGATTGGCAAATCCTCGTCCTAACCCGCCTCTCGGTTGTTCTTCAAATACACGATAGAGCGGTACGTGGTTCGGCCACTTCGTCCGCATCTCCACTGCGGAATCCTTGGATACCAACCCAGATTTGACAAGCTCCCCAAGAAGGTGGTCCTGGTATTTGATAACTTCCTGTTGGATTGCCTCATATTCTTTGGGTGCATTTGCGATAACCGCCTGATAATCCTCAATCGGCAACGGCATACTTCGACTACCCTTTACGGCAATAACATCAATGGCTTGTTTGGCGATGAGATACCGGCGAAAACTATCCAAATCTCCTACGGACGCGAGAACTTCTCGAAGTGACTTGTCTATCCGTTTCCCGGATTCGCTGGTGACAGCATCCTCCAACCATGTCTGAGACTTTGACGCCACTCCACGTTGAAGCCAAGCCGTTTTGAAAGGACTCTTGCTCGTGGCGACAGGTTTGCCTTCGGCGATTGCCTTCTCCGCCACACGCAATGGTTCTAGCGAATCCACCCAATCCTTATAGAAACGCGAAAGATCATACGGCGTTTTAGGACTCGGCTCGCCAGTTGAGATTGTTGACTGCACCCGTGCGTCGGCGGGTTGGTTTGCCCACAAGCCAATATCCTTTTGCGCCTTTTCCAAAACAGTGCGAATCTCTGGGAATTCTGCCAGTTTGCGCGAGAAGAATCCATAGAACTTCGGTGCTATCCTTTGCGCTTCTACGGGATTCGTCAGATAATGGCGGATGAACTCAGCATATCCCTCTACGACCTCACCCCTCGCGCCTGCATATGCAAGAGGTTTTAGTTCTGCCCAGTGTTCTCTAGGAATCGCCATCGCTGCCAACCTGCCGCGTTTCGGCGTCAATTCGGGAAATAGGACTTTGTGTAGTGCATGTCCAACCTCATGCGCGACAGTGGGCAAATCGTTTGCCAATCGGGTTCTGATGATATTCTCGCGCGTCTTGAAGATTCCGATTGCCCTTTGTCTGAATCTACCTGTTCGCACTGGCGCAAGTACGTTCTGGAGATCCCCGACTATCTTCGAAGCCTTGACTGGTTCATGCGGTATAGCAACGTTTGCATATGGGCGTACTCCCTGCCATGTTTCTTCCTGGTTCACATATCTACCAAGGGTGCCGCCGCTGCCGCTTACTTTCTTCCCTCCCCTCGCACTCGGCGCGGGAGGAGTCTCGGCGGGAGTTCCTGCCACTGTCGGCACGACGGGTTCCTTTGCAGACACTACTATTGGGATAGTAGGTGTAGTGGATGCTTCTCTTGGTATCCACGGATTACCCTCAAGACTCCATCGCTTACCACCATCAATTGGCTTGTCGAGCAAAACGTAGGGATTGGCAACACTCGCCGGATGAACGACCTTGCCGGTAATAATTTGCCCTTCCTGCAACTTGCCGGTTGCCATTCTTCCTTCGACTACCATTTGCACACGGTCGCCGATTGTGGGTTCTGGTTTTTTTGTTGTAGCTGAAGGAATAGTTATCTTCGGTGTCTTTGTGGGCGCAACCGCCTCAACCGCTGCTGTAGGGGCTGCTGGAGCCATTTCTGGGGCTTGTGGCGTGACTCCCTCTCTTGCCCCAAGGATAGTATCAGGACTGTCGAAACCCGCCTGTTTCAATCTCGCCTGTGCATCTGATAACTTCGCCTGTGCCACTAGATTCTCAGGGTCTTTGCCAACAATATCTTCAAGTGCTCTGATATTCAATGCGGTGTTGATAGGATCGAATACCTTGCCCGTAGCAACGTGTCCTGCCACTCCGAGCGCAACGAGAGGAACGATATCTGTTGCGATCTTGGATATCTGCCCTATTCCCGGCCTCTCGAAGAACCCCTTTGCACCCGGCGCAACCTTTTCTATCCCTGTTCTGATGGCTTGCCCCGGTAGTCCGAACGGCGCACCCATCGCCTCCATATTCTCTTGTATGGCTTGGTCCCGCTCTTCCGATCCTACTCCGCCGGCTTCAGGATTGAACGATGCCGCAACGGTTGACGCGGCTGCCATAGGCAGGGTAAACGGCATGGTTGCCACTCCTACCCCTGCCCCAACAAGATTCGTTGCCGCTTCGCCTGGAGTGACTTCGGTTCCTGGAAGCTGCGGAAGCATATTCAGTGCGGGGCTGATATAGTTCGAGACTGCCTGCATCGCACGTGCGCCTGCGCCTTGTTTATTCCTGATTGTTGCGCTGGACTTACCTGCCGTGCCGAGTGCTACTTCAGTGCGGCGGATATTCGATTCGCGCATAGCTGGAGAGATCGTTGTTATGCCAGCAGGCGAGATCGGAACCTTGCCCTCAGCGATCAATTTGCGCTTCTGCACTTCAGGAAGTGACGGCTTCGGCGTAGTCGCGGGTTTGCGCGACGATTTACGCCTTGCTTCTTTCAGTTCAGCATCAAACCGGGCTTCTTCGAGTGCGGCGTCAAACTCTTCGTCTGTCATAACCCACCAGCATCCGCATATACTTTCATCGCCACTTTTGGATTCCAGCCAGGGTGTTTCTTCAATAAGGATTGGTAAGCCGAACGCATCGCGGCTTTATCGCCCTTGTTGTTGTTGACGGTGTTCAATATGTCCTGGTACGGTTTGTGTGTCTTGAATGGATTCTTGCCGCGAGGTTGTGGTTGTCCCTGCGCGCTTTGACCTCCACCAACAGGAGAGGGAATCATAATTGTATTCGTGCCGCCTCCAGGCATAGTGACGCTTATCGTGTTACTCGCAGGTTGGAATCCGGGTGTTGCTCTTACCGTTGCCTGCGCTTGCTCTATAAGTGTATCTACGGATGCGATTCTCCCCCCGTACTCGTCACGGACTTCCTTCGTTAGTCTCATATCCTGCGATTGGGCTTCGAGGTAATTCCTGTTCGCTATCAATCCGCCCAGAGTATTGACGTTTACCTTCGTATTAGCCAAAGTGCGATCATATATTCGCATCTGGTTCATAAAAGATTGCTCAGCAGTGATTCCACCACTACGCTTGCCTGTGTTCGCAGTCTGTGCACCCTTTAGAAGAGCACTGGCCTTGAGAAGTGCCTGGGCAAGCGGGAACCTTGCCTTCATCTCTTTCAGAGTCTCTTCGGCAATCCTTCCTTTCACTTCCAGAGTCTTGAGGGTCGCCTCGTCAACAGGCGTGATCGGCGGCATGAGCATCAACATCTCCTCATCACTCGTCTGGAAATCAGGACGCCGTTTGTTCCATATCTCAACCAAAGCATGGGCATCAACCTTGCGCTCTTCTTCGGTAGCCCAGTGATTATTCATAGTCGAGGTTTTAACCCAATCGCTCATCTGCTGCCGATTCTGCAGCGTCAACGACTTCTCCATATTTATCCGAGCAATACGCTCTCCAGGAGCTTCCGGCGGCCCCGCCATAATCTCGTTCATCATGTAGTCTTCCGGCATCGGCCCCTTCGGCGGAGTGACACTGACTTTCGAATCCAGTCGCTTGTTCGCCTCGTACATGATGAGTCTTATGGGCCTGGTAATCGTCGCCACCTGCACCGGATCGGTGCTCCCCTCTGCCATCTGGTAAGCCGTTCCCATCTTGTCGGTGATGAACTTGGATAGTTCCGGCACAGTCGCCTCGCCAGGTATGGTTTCGTATGGTTTGAGCAACGCATAAACCACATCGTAGACCGACAAGCCTTCTGTCGGGCTAGGTGTAGCCTGAACCCCTTGTGTCGGCTTTATCTGTTCTGTTGCCGTTGGCGTAGATGTAGGAGCAGTTGCAGGCTTAACACCGTCTGTAGACTTTACCTGTTGTGTTGGTGCGAGCGTTCCTTCCTGTTCGGCTGCGCCTATCCCTTGACTCTTCAATATATTGAGAGTGTCTACCAGAATCTCTGGGCCGGATTCGCCCAAACCAGTAGTGTACAATCCAGCGGCAACACGGGCAGTCATCTTGCAGGATTTGACATCAATCATCGCGTCACGCAATCGCTTTGAGGCGATATCGCCCTTGGAATAAGGCAATGCTGTTCTTGGCGGTAACCCCAAGGCTTGACTATGGGCATTTATGGCATCCAGGGCAGTTACCCGCTCCTGTTCCGGCGCTTTGATATTCCAATTCTCGTCATTCACCATAGTATCAAGGTAGGTAAGGCGATCAGTGAGTTCCTGCCGCTTCCGCGCTTCCTGCCGCTCCTGTGCCGCCTCCATGCGCTCCGAGATACGCTGCATGTAGCTCTGCATCTGCCCTGCGCTTTGGAGAAAGGTTTGTGCGATATCTACCATATTGCTAACCCACGTACGTCCCTGCCGTTGTCGTCTTCTTCTTGCCCAAACTACTCACGCCCCAGCCGTATAACTGCCCGCCCAACGCGTTGATGATATTCGCCATTTGCAGGTTGCCTTGTAGCGTCGTATCTGCTGCGGTAGTCTGTCCCTGGGCGAGTGCCTGAGCTCCAGCGGCGGCTGTTGTCACGCCCGTTGAACCTAATCCGGCAAGGTTACTGAGCGAGTTGACGAGATTCGAGGTATTCGTATTCTTGTACGATTCCTGGCTCGCCGCATAGGATAGATTCTCTTTGTTTGCCGCTTCAGTCGCCGTCCTAGCGATCTGCAACTCCTCGCCGCGCCCACGCCCAGTGTTGCCGGTAGTCGCCCAGTAGTTCCGAGCGGTTCCAAGCGCCGCCGACTTCTGCCTGTTGATATCAGTCAGGTTGATCCCATGCTGCGCGGCAATCGTCGGACTCTCCTTGCCCAGTTTCGTAGCATACTGACTCTTAATCGCGCTCTCAAGTGCGGGTAGAGCATACTGTTGCGCTTTCAGTGACGGCTCGGCAAGCTCGCGTAGTCGCGCATCTTCAATCTCCGCTGCTCGTACCTGCGCGTTTGCCGCCTTCTTTGCCGCACTCTGCGCCTGTGATCCTGCTATTACCGATCCTGCCGCTCCTACTACTGCTCCCACTGCTGCCCAGGGCATATCTAAGCCTCCACACCCGTTGTATAGGTTACGTATGTTGCTTCAGGCACGAACCCCAACGACTTCTCATATCGCCGTCGTGCCTTACTATCCTGATGATCTATCGCCACTCGTATCTTCTTCGCGCCCCATGCTTGCGACATCAATACCGCACCACGCATCAGGGACACCGCAACCGCAGGATTCTTCCGTTCATCTTCCGCAACGTATAACATCCAAACTATTCCAACCGGCGCTGTATCCCACGGATCGGGTATTGCCAAAGAGCAACAGATCATGCCCAACCGCGCCTTTCCATCCGTCGCTATCAGCACCGACGATTGTTCACCGCCAATCAGGTTCACGATATAGTCCGTCAGCAGGTTCATGTCAGCAACTGGAACCTCTTTGCCACCTTCCCTACAAGTACACCAAAGCATCAGAGAGCAAGCGGCTACGTCCTCAACTCCAGCCTCGTAAACTGCGATATGTGCCTTCTTGAACCGTGACAACAACCGTCTCCAGCCGCCTTCCATTGACTATCCTTTCAACGCCTCGATAACTTCCGCCAGTTTCGCACGCAACGCTCGAACATCGTCCTGCAGATATTCACACTGGAGTCGAAGTGCCTGCACTTCAGCCTGGCTATAACCTGCACTGATCGTCAACGCGCCTATCGTGCCGTCGTTTACCGTCATCTTCTCCGGCGCGTTCACGGAGAAGGTAGTGGCGGATGATGGGGTTACGTCCGCCACTGTTTGCCAACTCGTTCCGGTATGCGCCTCTATCTTGTTATCCGCCGTGTTCACCCTTACTGCAACCGAATTACCATTTGCATCCTGGAGTGTCCGAGCATTTCCATGCTCAGCGTCAATCTGCTTCAGCAAATCCTTCCAGCGATCGTCTGAAGTGTTCAGCAACTCGCTTTTGAGACTGGGCTTTTTAGTTGCACTACTCATCGTGCTCTCGTTCTTCCGGTTATCGGTCCCAATCCTCTAAGTCGATTGATGGTGTCACCCGCAACCGTGAGTGCCACGGACACCGCCGTTCCCGCCAGGTTTGCCTTCTGCTCATATCTATCCGTCGTTGTCACCACGGGAATACTGAGTGTTTGCGACGCATCCGCCTTGCCTTGCACGGACAACACGGGCGAGAGTGTCGCACTACTCTTCGCGTCGACATCCAGCGCCAGCCCCGTCACGTCAATATCATCTTCCAGTTCGCACAACACAATCGGTTGTGTTTCAACCGTTCGAGAAACAGTAGCAGAAGGATAGTCAGCCGAGGTATTCCCAAAGACGTTCACGACGTAGCCCGTAGTCGTCAGTCCATAAACGTACTGTCCATCAGTGCAAATCCCTACCAAAGACAGACTCGTCGAAGTCCGTATCCGCCAGGAATCGTAGACAAGATCGTATATCAGAAGTGCCAGTGCGCCGTTGTACTTGCAGAGGCAAAAGTACTGATCGTCGCAGAATACCGCGTTGTGCGTTGCCGTCCAATCGATCAACGTAGAATCTATTCTGAACCGGCTAATCGGCGTGATTGTCGAACCATTATAAAGGCAGAAGTGCTTTCCATCGTGCCAGATAACCTGTCCGCGACAGTCAACCGCAGTCTTGTTCGATACACACCCGATGGTATCAAGTTGAACAAACTGCCAGTTCTCCGGGTTATCACCCCGCAGCATCCAGAAGTCCCTATCCGTCCACACAAACTTGGCACTCTTCGTCGCCAGTATCCCGCGTATCTCGTACCCGTTCGAAGTTGGTACGGTGAGTTCCCCACCACTGTTTGTGGGATCATTCTCGTCAGGGATAGTTGGGAAAGCATAAGGTTTGCCTGTCCAGGATACCTGCAACTGCAACGGTCGCAACCAGGTCTCGGCCTGATTATCCCAGTCGAGACAGGCAGCATAGACACGGGTATCAGCATAGGTTGCGTATCGCGCGGAGGTAGCCTTTGTATTCGTTATGGGCATTTCGCTCGGCAGTTCAATCCCTGCGTATATCGCCTCGTCTGCCGGGCCGATATCAGTTGCGCTTGCCGTTCCTACCAGCATCGGTGCGCAACAGTAGAAGTCCCAGGAAGACCATACCCCGTCTTCTTCATAGACCGGCGTGTAGATTCTCCTGTAGATGGTGTGCGCAAAGATTCTGCCTTCATCCGTATATGGCGCAACGCCGTACGCGGTTATCTGGCAGCCGGTTCCGCTGCCGGTAAGCGCGGAGGTATCTTTCGTGCTGGAAGTCTCGGAATATCCTGTTCCAACATTCAGCACCGCGAATCCGGTGACAACTCCTGCTGGCGCAGTCACTTTTATCTTGCCGTCCGTACCACCATCAACCGCCAACACATCACCGGTCACATACCCCGTGCCGCCCGCTATAACTGTCGCCAGCGTTGTAGGCAACGGCCCCGACAAACATGATGTGGATATCCCATACGTGCGCCACGGATCGGCATACGTTGAAGGCGATGAAGGATCGGATGGATTGGAAGTCATCAAGTCCCTATAGCCGGAAACACTTGGCAACAACCCCGGACGGAGACTCGCGAGGAAACAATAGGAGTATTCAATATAGTATGGACCTGGGTCGCGGTTTGTCAGTGCCTCGTCCAGATGCTCCATAACCCAGGCGCAGGAAGTTGTGGTGGTCTGATCGGTCTTGTAGATAGCCACGTCGTCTACATAGAAAGCATCTTCTTTGTAGACATCATGGGTCTCTATGGTTATCTTGACATTAACCGCCGTAGCTACAGGTGTCCACGACTCGGTCTTCAATCGGTATGCCGAGGACTTGTCAGAGGAATAGTAACCAGAAGCCGGGAATAAGGTTTCCGCACCGACATTTGCACCCCCGGCAGTTATCCCCTGTATTTTGATGCGCCACTCGATTGTCTTCTTCGGAGTGACATACCAGACTTCAATCGTGTGTTGAACCGACGGAACAACCGCTCCCGCAACCGTCGTTTGAACCACACTACCACTACCATAAAACACACTATCCGGTATAAGTGCTGCGCGCAAATCCGAGCGCGGGCGGGCGGTAGAACGTGTTGCATGTGTATAACTCCACGTTCCCGACGCCTCGAATCCCGGAACCGTCAACACATTTCCGCCAGCAGGAGTTACAACCGTGCCGAATGTCGGGGGCGATTGCGCTAACGACTTCGCCAAGTCTGTGCCCTGCCAGACCACGGCAGGCATAAGGTAGTTCCCGAGGAATCCCCAATCGTCAGCAAACGTGCCAGAGTACAAAGTCAGTGTGTAGGTTGTTCCTGCCGCCGGTTTGATCCACGAAGCACTTGTGGAGATCGCCACACCCTTGATAACCGTTGTCTGCCCACCAAGGTTCAACGCGATTCGTGCCACCTTGCCTAGTGGAAGACACTGCGGGATATGATAGGTTGCGATAGGAGTCGAACACAGATGAGTGCCAGCGTTGGGCTGATCCTCATAAAGACTTATCATATACCCTGATGGATATAAACTTGAGTCGTTGGTGAAGACGCCCGTGTCATAGATTGCCTGTTCGTCACCGGTGATCTTGATATCCATGACAAGGTAGACTTTGCCTGTGGGGTCAATACCGGTTGCCCCTAAATCTCTTGTCACTACCTGGGCATGTGCGCCTGATGCTACTACAGTGTCGGCGATAGTCAACGTAGAGGATGCAGAGATCATTGATGGAGTACAGTCATAAAGAACCTGCGAGGGAGTCGCCGTTCCAGTGGGATTCGCAACACTGAATCCCGTCAGTGTCGGACAGACCCAGGGAGAACCATTTCCACAGCCAAAGAGTTGTGCTCCGGCAAACGAGGACGCCGTTATCGCCGGTTTGTTACCCGGATCGTAGTCTGTCGGCGAACCCAACGACAACCACATCTTCGTTGTCATCGAATCGGGATCGCAGGCTGCTATTCGTGAGTCCGCACCTTGTGTCGGCCAGGCAATCAGCTTTCCCACACGAGCAGGCACGGAATCGTCGGCGGGTATCCGCTTGGAGGTATTCGCCGTATTCCACACGCCCGCTTGGGTGCTGTAAGTAATATCGCAGAGTGTCTGATAGTATGAACTGTTGAGCGCAAACAGATAGGCGTCAGTATCCGAGAATCCGAACATCAACGGCACTTGCGCAGTCGCGGGCGTGATAGCCGTCGCGCTTACCTTGCTTACTACCTTGTCCGGCACTATCGCGCCATTCTCGATCTTGTAGCCGTCAAGTTGCTTCAACACCGCGTGCGACTTGGTAGTGACTCGATCCGCGAGTGTTATCCCACCTGTGAAATTGACGAGACTATGTATCATCAGTATTTGAACTCGCCTTGATTGCGCTGACTCTGGTTTATCTGCGCGCAGTACTGCATCCAGGATTGGAGTTTCAATGGCGCATATTGCGCATTGAACTCAAGTGCCGGTCGCTGTGACCGCAGAATAGACTCCGCCAAATCCATAACCGCCTGTATTCCCAGTTCACCCGAAATGGTGGAGATCAGATCGGTTTCAGCAACAAGGTCGCGGCTCACCGCATATCCGTAGGCAATCAATGTGCCGCCTAGATTCGGTGTTGGACAGAGTCGTGCCAGTGTGCCCGCCATCGGCATCCACTGATCCGGTGTGCCCGAAGTGTCATCATCCCAGTCGTATAGCGTCGTGTTGTATTCGCCCGTCAACATCCGAGTTGACTCAGTAGCTAATTGGCTCCCCAGTCGCTTCTCAAGCGAACCCACACCCTCGATAGCAAGTTCCAGCAAGTCGAATATCGGGTAGAAATCATAGGTATGCGTGCCTGCCGTTAGGTAAGGTTCGATCCGCTGGATATTGACGTAGCAACCGGTTCCACCCGCAGGAGAAACGGTTGTGCTTGTTCCGGTCACGGGGCTGACTGAATATCCCGACCCAACAGCCGTGGGCGACAGGTATACACCAGTCACTACACCGGCAGCCACCTGCGAGACAATGACGTTCGCGCCAGTGCCGCCGCTAGGGGTTAGGATGTTCCCGAGCGAATACCCGGTACCGCCAACCGTCGGTTTACCACTGATGGAGTTGATTGCTCCACTGACGGAATATGACTTCCGCACGAGATTGCACTTCGTTGCCATTTCAGTGCGACGTTTCGCTGTGTTTATCGCAAGATCGTATTCCGCCTGCTCGTACTCCGTCATATTCTTGTCGTTCAGAACATAGGAGAGCGCAGTCCGTATGGTATACAAGGTTCCATCGAGATAAACGTCAGTCATGCTCTACACCTAACGGGATTGTCACGGCAACGCATTCCAGTACAGGGTCACAATCGTATTATCCATAGTCAGCCCAGTTGCCGTTAACCTAATGCCCCAAAAATCACCGCTCTTGATGGCACGCGGATAGTTAGCCCTACAGTCATAGTAGGTACTGTACTCGCCATCCGCTCCGGGATTGGGTGAAGCGGCACTGAATACCGACGAGCCGTTGACGTAGACCTGTGCATTCACGGTATTACCAGAACTCCAGTTGCTCACCAGTGTTCGTATACCTATTCCTATAACGCGTGCACGACCAATCATTTTGATACCCTGTGTGTTCGTGCAGGATATGATATCTGCTGTAGCCGATCCTGCGGAACCATCCACCTGGGTAATCCAAGGGTGTACGGTTTGCTGAATGTCACCGACATAGACCCCTGCGCAGGCATTGTCATAAGACCAGTTGTCGCCCTTGTCCAACCCAGAACTTTCAAAGACTGTGGAGGCAACCCGAAGGATTCCGTATGCCGAAGCCGTGCCGCCCGTGAGTCCCATAAATGGATGCGCTACCCAATACCGGGTAGACGTTTCGTTGACATCCGTGAATGCCGCAAGACTTCCCGACACGCCAATATATGTGATCGGTTCAGCCATTACGAACGACTCTTTGATCGGTGGACTTCCGGTAGTACCGCCTCCAGTCACGGTATAGAATTTGCAACCTATAATATGACCGTAGACGTTGCCGGCATACGCATTGTTATGAAGCATATACGGCGATTGAAAAACAGCGAACGAATGTGATTCGCCCGAATATCGAACGTTCGGAGAATTGTAGTCGCGACTCAGCACCAAACATCCTGTCCAAGTCAACCACGTCCCTGCATTTCCCCCAGTCGGGCATGCGGTAATGCACTTATAAGCCGTATGTTCGTGCAGTCCAAACTTACCTGTCTGGATCCACGCTTCATCAAGGGAAATAATAAGCGCAGCCGATGTTGCCACGGAACGATTGATTACAATACTTCCTATCGCTTGAGATGCAACCCCGGCAACAGGAATCAAGAAGTGATACCATGCCCCCGCAGTTGTCGCGGGAACATCTACTGTTGCCAACGCGGTTCCACCGCCGTTGAGTGACGGCATGATCTTGATCTTGAGAACACCTGCCGCGACTGATATAGATGTGCGAAAATAGAACGAGAGATAATTGCAACCCGCACCGGTGGTCACTACAGTGCCAGTGCCGCCATAGGGCATGTTCATATAGGCAAGATCGCCTGTGGTACCGGCGTCCGTGACATTCATCGTTTCGCCGTACGTACCGTGGGCACGATAGTAGAACTCACTTCCACGCTGGCAGGTATTTACTACCGCACCAGCCATCGTGACGAATACCGGCATACTACCGGTCATATATTCGCCACCATCGGTGATACACACGTCTTGACCGGATAGTCCCGTTTGTTCGAACTTACAGTTGCCCCACTTGACCTGATGCCCATATCCAATAACGGCCGGACCCTGTACCCAGATGAATTCGCACCCATTGAAGGTAATATAGTAAGGATTGACGGCAGTAGTGGCCGCTGATGCCGTGGAATCTATCTCGCCTGCAGCGTCACCGAGTCGTACGGCATAACCCCAACCCAACCCCTGCTCTATGGTGAGGTCTTCTACAGTGATATCGTGTACACCAGAGGAAAACAACATCGTGTAACGTTCTACTGTATAGTCTGCCGAAGTCTGGTAACCATCAACGATAACTGCAGATGCGGAACTTCCACGCAGATTAACCCCGGTCGCCATAACCAGGTTCTCATGATAAACACCTGGCATGATAAGAACTTGATAGGGGTTTGTCGCGCTTGCACCCTTCGCCACAGCCGCCGTGATCGCCGCCTGAATCGTTCTATACTTCTGCCCCGAACCAACGAGGAGTGTGTTCTTGCCCAATGTGAATATCGGTGTTATCGCATTTGCCATCTATTCATACCTCGATATTCTCACGCAGTCGCCTGCCGTAGCAGTATCATCCGCCAAGAAGTAAATTGTCGTTCCTGCAGCCAAGCCCCAACCGGTCATGCCGCCGCCACTAGCCCAATGGAATGCCGCACGATAAACTGAATCGTTTGCGCCTACTGCGGGAATGGCTGAGAGATCGGCATAGACACCCACGCCGTCTACCAGGAGATCAAACGCCGTGCAACCTGTCGGAACCTTCCACTGTGCAGTTGCCGCCCAGCCGATGGTTGTTGCCCCTGGGTTATTCGTCGTAACCGCGCGACTAGCAACTACACTAGTCAGTGACGCGCGCCAATACTTTGTGGTAGTGGCAGTCAGGGCATCGGCGGTGATATCAGTAGTTTCCGTTTGTGCGTCACCGTTTTCGTCTATGCCTGTCGTCAGGAATGAGTACTTCTTCGTGGTCTCTCCAGCACCACCCGGCGCTGTCGTTACGGTGAATACGAGTTTCGCGGGCGCGGGCGGCTGTCCATCCATAGAAGCAGCGAGCAATGTTACGGCGCTACTTAGATCAGTGAGTGCCCAGGCGGACTTGACGCCATTAATGTCACCCACGATATCGACGACATCGCGCGATAATCCGCCAATCAACTGTGGTGTCGAACTATCACCAGCTACAACAATCTGCCTGCCTAACGCGTCGCATATAAGCGCGAGCGGCGTACCTCCATAAGAACCTACTATCTGTGCACCATCAGGCACATAAGTCAGAGTCATTCTTCAACCTCCAAGTAAAATCCGAGAGGTGCGTGGGAAAAGGAGGGAGAGGAAACCCACGCACCTCTCCAGCCAGATTGTCACTATTCCTCAACTACATAACTGATAATTACGTCTATGCCGGTTGCCGTGATAAGGTCACGAGCACCGGCGGTTATCACGTCCAGATTGACCGCCGTTGCCGCATCGCAAGCCATCAGCCCAGCACCATCAGCAAGAACAGTCACGTTTGCACTGTTCAACTCAACTGACGTGCTCTGGGTGAGTGCAGCATTCAGGATGCTAACGAGCGCCACAGCACCGGCACTCTGCGTGCCAGTCAACTTGATACCTGTCGCATCCGCTGTTGCAGCCAACGCGCCGCCGTAAGCGATGAACTTCGCGTCAACGACTCGATACTTCTTGCCGGTAAGAGCCGGAAGTATCTCAACTGCCGCAGCGTTTAAGCCTACCCCGGCTCCACCAGCAAGTGGAACCCGCTGTCGCTCGTTCAACACAATCTGAGGTGCAGTCATCACGACATCGTCTATCGTCAGACTGCCCGTAGTCGCCAGGTTGCCAGTAGCCTTCACGGTTCCTTCCGTGATGTTCAGAACAGCCGCATCGGCATTGTTGTCAATCGTCGCGCCGTTTACGAACGTCGCAATACCTGTCGCGCCCGCGACACCAAAAGTCGTCGCCCCCGCACCGGTTGACTTGATTTCCAATCCACCGTTGCTGCCAGTCTTACCTGAGGTGATCGTACTGTCGAACAGTGCGGTACTCGCACTTGTCAACGCACCGTCGGTAGCAACTGAGAGTCCGCTAGAGGCATACCCACCACCAACCACAAGGGTATCAGTTGTAGTGGAACCTGTCGTTTCGAAGTTACCCGTCGCCTTCACCAAGGTTTCGGTGAAGTTCAGAATCCCGGTGTCGGTATTGTTGTCAATAGTGGCTGCGCCCGCCAAGGTGGCAATACCGGTAGCGCCTGCCACACTCAACTTGGTAACCCCAGCAGCCGTCTCCTTGATAACGAGTCCACCATTACTGCCGGTCTTACCAGAGGTAATGACACCATCAATCTGAGCGGTTGTCGCTGCTGTGATTGAACCTGTAGTTTCGAGGTTCCCTGTGGCTTTGGTGGTAGTAGCTGTGATATTGACTATGCCATCAGTGGAGTTATCAATCGTCTCTGCGCTCTGCAGAACGACGTTGCCACCAAACGTGCCTGTTCCGGTAGTCTCGAAGTTCCCTGTGGCTTTGATCGTGTTCTCAGTCAGGTTGATGATGGTGTTGTTCGTGTCGTTATCAATCAACCCACCACCTGACATCGTAACGATCCCAGTAGCGCCAGCTACTCCAAACGTGGTAGCGCCCGCGCCAGTGGACTTAATCGCCAATCCGCCGTTTGAACCAACCTTGCCTGAAGTGATTACTCCATCAGCCTGAATAGTCGAGTTGGTAGATAATGCACCATCAGTGGCTATCGTCGCACCACTACCACCTGCATACCCCCCACCAATAACGGCAGTGTCCGCAGTCGCTGATCCCGTCGTTTCGAAGTTGCCGGTAGCCTTTACCAACGTCTCCGTAAAGTTCAGGACACCGGTATCTGTGTTGTTGTCTACCGTTGCCGCGCCCGCTAGTGTCTGAATACCCGTAGCGCCAGCGATGGAGTACTTCGTTGCCCCGGCGGTAGTCTCTTTGATAACCAATCCACCGTCCGACCCGGTTTTGCCCGAAGTGATAATCCCGTCAATCTGTGCCGTTGTGGCGGCAGTGATCGAACCAGTTGTCTCCAGATTGCCTGTCGCTTTGACGGTCGTTTCCGTTAGATTCAACACGGCGGTATCCGTGTTGTTATCCACCAGAGCGCCGCCTGCGAGCGTCATGATTCCAGTCGCTCCGGCTACAGAAAGTGACGCCGCACCAGGGTTTAATCCATTATTGATCGTCAGTCCGCCAACGATACCCGTTGCACCGTTCACACCTGAAGTGATCGTGCTATCAGTATTGAACGCTCCGTTGAACTGTCCCACGCCTGCGGTAGATATCGTTGCACCACTACCCGCCGTGCCAGCAGTGTACCCACCTCCAAACGTCGCGGCATTCGTGCACACGATGTTATCAGCGGTTGCAGCAGCGGTAGTAGTAAGAGCGCCAGTAACCTTGACTGTGCCTTCGGTGATATTGCAGATGGCGGCGTCAGCATTATTGTCTATTGTCGTGCCGCCTCCCAAAGTTACTATCCCGGTTGCTCCAGCTACGGCGAAGGACGTTGCACCAGGGTTCGCGCCGTTGTTAATCGTAAGACCACCAACAACCCCTGTCGCACCGTTAATACCTGAAGTCAGAGTGCTATCCGTGTTCAGTGCACCATCAAACTGACCGACACCAGCGGTTGTGATTGTCGCACCCGTTCCTGCGGTTCCAGCGGTATATCCACCTCCGAAGGTAGCAGCGTTTGTGCAGACGATATTGTCAGCAGTCGCCGAGGTGGTGACGTCCAGAGTACCTGTCACCCGGACGGTTGCTTCGGTAATGTTGAGCACGGTGGCACTTGCGTTGTTGTCCAGAGTTGCCCCACCGTCCATCGTCACTATGCCTGTTGCGCCAGCAACGGAGAGTGATGCCGCACCTGGATTAGCGCCGTTGTTGACAGTCAATCCACCGACTATTCCGGTCGCGCCGTTCACACCAGAGGTCAAGGTACTATCGGTGTTCAAAGCGCCGTTGAATTGACCTACACCGGCGGAACTCACAGTCGCACCACTACCGGCAGTACCGGCTGTGTAACCACCACCAACAAGCGCGGAAAGCGATGTCATTGAACCGGTAGTCTCAAAATTACCTGTCGCTTTGGTAAGCGTCTCGGTAAAATTGATGATCCCAGTGTCCGTGTTGTTATCAATCGTGCCCGATCCGGCAAGGGTGACTATGCCTGTCGCACCGGCAATTCCGAGCGTTTGCGCACCTGCACCCGTGGACTTTATGACAAGTCCACCGTTCGTGCCTGTTGCGCCGGAGGTGATAACACCATCAGTATTTATGACACCGGCGTTCGTGATTGTAGTGCCGGTTGTGCCATACCCGCCACCAAAGGCAGCATCCAACGCAGTGAGTGTGCCGCCGGTAGTGAACGCACCATCAGTCTGGATTACTCCGGCGTTGCTGATAGTCGTGCCTGCCGAACCGTACCCACCACCGATTATCGCGTTATCGGCGATGATGCTGTTGTCCGTGGTGAGTGAGCCGTTGTAATTACCAGCACCCGCTGAGGTTATCCCAGCGCCACTACCACCTACTGTATAACCACCGCCAATAGACGCCGAAAGTGACTTGAACGCGCCGTCGCAAGACAGTTCGCCAGCATTCGTGCCAGTGATACCGGAATCGCCAAACCCGCCACCTATGATGAATGAATCGGCAGTCATCGAACCGGTAAGAATCTGAGAAGCAGCAGACAGTGCGCCGGTAATCGCTGCGGAGTTGGCTGTCAGTGCCCCATCTGTCGTCAACGCTCCGTTGAACTGCCCTACACCGGCAGCGGAGATAGTTGCTCCGCTACCGCCTCCGGTATAGCCACCGCCAACACTTAGGTATTCATGCGTAATTAATGAACCAGTGAATTCTCCGCCTATACCAACACCATCATCAGCAACAATGAACCCGCCGCTTGCTATATTCAATCCTGTTGCCTTGAGGGTATGCCCGGTAAAATCACCACCTTCTACAACAGCGAGTGCCGCAACCGTAGCTGCTGCCGCACCTCCTACCAAGGAATAAAGATCGCCCTTCGTCAGGGTTATCCACCTATGTGTCGAGGTATTCCAGTATCGTATCCTGGTCTCGTCAATCGTACCCGATGCCGTGCCGCCACTTATGACAGCCCAGCCGGGGTTACTACCCAATATGCCTAGTGCCGTGACACATATCACGGCAAGGTATACAATCCGTTTCATAGTTTATGTCTCCTCGGAAACCACCACTTCTTCGAATGGAGAGGTAATGGTTCCCGTGCACAAGAGTTTGATCAATTCGACTTTACTGCAGCCGAATGGAACAGTAATCCCTGCTTCCTTGGCGAGTTCGCGCAGTTGCCGCATGTTGAGTTCAGCCAACTCTTCTTTCGTCCAAGGGCCTTCAGTAGGAAAAGTCCGTTCCATTACCTCAACTTCCGGCTCCTGTTCATACTCCGACGGCACAGGCAACAGATTCCGTTTTGGATCGTCGTGGTGGCAACCCGTCTCCGGTCGTACCCGTCTTAGATCACGACGCATCTGTCGTATAAACACATCAGGCGGTATCTGCGTTTCCTCGCCAGGTTGAAGTATGACTTCACGTCCCGCCAATCCTGGATCAATCAGCCGTATCGGTCTGTTGCCTATATTCCTAACAGGTATCGAAGTCGGCGTGCCATGCAGAACCATTACAAACCCTCCAATCGGAGGGGTGCAGTCTAACCACACCCCTCACAAAAAAGCACAAGACTACACGTCGTCGCGCATATCTCTCATCAGGAAGCACCTATCTACGCGCTGTGCACCAATCTGCGAGTAGCCGCCAAACGGCGCTTCGAAGTTGATCTTCCTATCAGCGTAGGACTTATCCCAAATCTGCCCATTGATCCGCTTGAAGTCGAACTCACCTTTCTTGAAGAGGGTGAAGTCCCTTGTGCAGAGTCCATAAAGACAGTTCTTGGGGATAGTGGCGCTTACCACGACAGGTATCCGCGTGCCGTTCGGGCCGAGGAACCATGTCGCTGTTCCCGTGCCTGCCGCATCAGCACCCATCAAAGACGACGGATTGCCCACTTGCCAACCGGCGTTATTGAATGCTCGGTTCTTGTTGTCGATCGCACCTGCCAGCTCCGAAGAACAGAGCATCAGATCGATCTTCGCACCAGGGTCCTTCTCGACAGTTCTAACTACCGATGATATCTGCGATAGTGACCAGTCTTCTGGTACACCTGGCGTGCCACCGGTAACAAGATCGGCGGCATCATAGATATGCGAGTTCATCGTGGAATAACTCGCACGGGCGAGCCCCTGGAAGGTATCGAGGGTGTAGTCGTGATGTGTCCCCGAATCAACATAGGGATGTCCAACCGCATCCTGTATCAATCCGGTAAGTCCCATCGGGAGCGAGCAAGACACATCGGCAGTGGTACCGGTAATTACGTTCGCGGCCTGATAACAAACCGTTCCTGAAACCGAATCGGTCAAACCAAGGGAACGTGTACGGGCAAGATACAAAGCAGCGCCGTGTGTTCCGTGCGCCAAAGCACTATATAAATCGAAGGCTTTGCCAACCGATCCGTGGGATGTATCATTTAGTGCCTTGAGTGTAACCACTCCCGTGGTGGCAGCACCGTTTGCACGGTCGCCAAATGCAACAGAATATACCTCGAACTTCGTAGTCCCGGTTGTTGCTTCGGTATATAGGGTGCCGTCGTTCTTCCATACCTCAACCCACATGCCCGGTTTGAGCAAGGCTACGTTTTCCCAGCCGAAGTCCAAGTAGGTATTGTCGCAAGAAACACCTATTGCTGTATATCCAGTTCCAGCAGAATTATCGAGTCCTTCGGATGCCGACGCAACTCGCGCCAATCTACCAGTCCCGTCACCAATCGCGCATAGTTCACGCAACCACTTGAACTCGTTGCGTTCCGCCTCGAGCACCATATCAACCGCGTTCCCCCAGGAAGCGTTGCCGCCAGTCGCACGATCAAGCATCTGCTGCGTGACCCCGGCGTTGACGATAATCTCCTTGAGGGGAATGTACTGTTTGACAAACCCTACCTCACCGGCGTATGGGATATCTACATTCTCACCAAACGCCTGTCCGCTGTAGGGGTTACCTGTCTGTATCAACATCTCAGCCAGGTCACCAATAAACCCAGTTCCCTTGAGGTTCTTGCTGAATGCCGATTCGAGTGTAGACCACCAGTATTCCGGGTTGATTATCAACTCAGTCTGGAGGTTCTTCATGAAATTATTCAACTGCCCAAGTGTTACACCAGCCATTTTGGAATCACCTTTTCTAGCCTGGTGATGTTATCCTTACAGCCTCTTCCGCTGCCCATTTGGTATACTCGTCACGCTCAGCGCGTGTCATATCAACAATGCTCTTGGGTTTGGTAGTGCCGGGGGTACCGCCAGGCTTGACTTTGTTCTGATTTGCGTATTTCGTGTTGCCCGTCATCTGGGCAACACCCAATGCGCCAAAGAGTAGTTTGGCTTCGGCAAGTACTTCCAGTGCGACCTTGCCCAGCACGTCACTGGTAATCTGCTGGCCCTGCGCGTTTAACTGCCCGATCTTCTGGTTAGCCATCGCGCAGAGCCAGCTATCAACCTGCTCGCCCTGCCCTTTGGGAAGATTGGGAAACTCACTTTCCCGCATTGCGGAGATACCGTCGGAGTATGCCTCTGCGATCTCTTCGATGTTGCGCCGCTCCGCCTGTTCGCGTGCAGCCGTCTCTTGCTGTTGCCGATATTCGCGGGCTTCCTTGTTCCCTTCGGCAATATCGAGATGATGCGCCGCAAACTCAGAAGTCACGAACATACCGTGGAGGTTGACAAGACCATCCTCGCTAACTTCCAACTCCTTCAGCCCAGGGTGTTCCCTGAGTGCCGGTTTCCAGGACTGACGAGGATCAGCATAATCATCGCGGCGTGTCGGCGGCTCGTCACGCTTCGCAGGTGCTTCCGCCTGCTTTGTCTTCAGTTGCTCGCTAAGTGTTTTATTCTTTTCAAGCAACTGCTGTATGCGTTCATTAGCGCGTGACACCCGCTGCGCAGGTGCTTCCCCTTGCGATCCGTCGTCCGGGGCTGCACCCTCCGCCGCTTTTGTAGCCTCCGTTACACCCTCAACAGATGCGCCGGATTCGACTGCCTCGGCAGATTCAGCCACTCCACTCTCTTCAGTTGTTGTTACTGTCTCATCAGCCATCGTCTATCTCCGCTGTTACCAACACTGTTTAACGCCTCGTGTCACTGGCGAAGTGGTGCGTAACGTGCACCAGGCGAGTTTCCTCTTGCGAGGAATATAAATGCCCGGTAAACGCAGAAAAGCCCGCAACGCCGCTGCAGCGTTACGGGCTTAACTCCTACGGTTCAAGCGGGGATCAACCGCCCTACCGGGCAAAATCTGTCAGTTGTAAGAGAGTAAGAATCTCAAACGTGAGTTATGAAATCCTTACTGTTTCCGTTTCTCCTTTTTCGCCTCATACTCCGCGATCTCATCGGCGACCAGTGGTTCCATACCCGTCATAACAAACTTTACGTTCTCGTCCAAGTATCCGGTGAGACGGACTATCGGGCAATCTCCAAACTCCTCAATGTTTGGCATCAGTATGCCAAGGATTATCGCGTAAACCTTGCCACTCTTGCTCTCCCAAAAGCCAAAGACTTCGTGGTGTTCGTCCAGTCCCAACTCCTTGTGTGCTCGCAATTGGTCTACCGTGTGTATGCGAGGAAACTGCGGCTGAAAACTGATTCTTACCGCTCCACCACGAGTATAGTGCCTCTCGTTTTCGAGTGTTGGCTTCAGACTCACTTTCATCTCTTCCTCCCTTGTCGCTTCCGGCTTTTTGCCAGGTATCGAGTGATTTCCGCCTTGGTACATCCCTGCATCGAAATCAATGTAGCCATCTGATGATCTTGAACACCAAGACGTCTCAGGGCATGCACTAACTCTACTGGCACGAGATATGCAATCTGTTCCATTTGCCGTGGTACTATACTACCCCTCCTGTTTGCGCCGGCACCTGCTGCGGCTGCTGTGGCATCCCCGGCTGCCCAGGAACGCCCCCAGGAGCACCGCCAGCCGTTGCCTGCTCCTGCTGTGCCTGTATCTGTGCTTTCAATCCGTCTAACTGCATCTGAGCAGCCAACAGTGTTGTCTCAGCATTGATCGCTTCGAGTTTGCCACTTATCTCGCGCAACTGTTCGTATGTCATCGGCGCAAGGAATGCATCAATCTCTTCACGCATCCCTGGAATACCCTGATTCAACAGTGCCGTCACTTTTGCGAACTTATCCTGCACGCTCAACCACGAATACAACCCCGCTTTAATGGCTTCCGACTTCATATTCGCCTTCATCGCCTCTGTTACCATCGGCGTTGGCTTCACTCGCACGTCTTCGGTGTTCCTCAAGTCAGAACCCATGAAATATCGCACTCTAACGGAGTTTCCTTCGCCTACAACCCGCGTCATGCGTGGTATTTCGTAGTGATTCCGTGCAAGAAGGAGTTTCAGAGCGTCAATTTTGCAGTACTGGTTGGCAAATCCCTGCCTGAAGAGCGATAATCCACTCGTGTCCGACTCCTTGAGCATCAATGCTTGCGTTGCCGTCACCTGCCCGGTTGCCTGTTGCCCTAAGGTGCTCTCATGCACACCTGAGACGCTCATCATATCGTCCCAAAGTCGTGCAAGTAGCCGCTCAGCCTCCGTGGTGTTCAGTTCGTACTTCACGAACTCAAAATCTTGGATTCCTGCACCCAATCGAAGATGCTTCTGACCAGTATTCGGATCAACTTCTTGGCTCACATCGCCAACTCCGCGTGTCACATAGTCACCGCGCAACTGCCGGTTCTTCAGCTCGACACACTGGCTCATTGTGATGTTCAATTCACGCTGGAGATCAACAAGCGGACTGATAAACGGCAGTGGGTACAGTCTGCCTGGTGATGGGAACCAACTGAACCGTATATGACACGCTTGATCTTCGGGCAAATCAGTGGTATCACACCACTTCCCATTTGCCCAGATGTAAACACGCCCGTTCCGATACTTCGTTGTCGGACGACAGTACATCATCTTGAGTATTGCCGAGTGGTTCCGCTTCGGTGTCGTGCCGATGTTGGTACTATTAGCCACGCCTCCCCCGGTGAGTAGTTTGTCCAACACCATAGTCGCATCGGATATCTCTTCGGCTTCAACATCAGCGTGGAATATATCGTTGATGTAGTCTATATCACGCACACTCGACTCGATAATCCACGGCGGTTCCTGGCTACAATCAACCCACGGACAGACATGGATGCGATACGGGCTGATCGTCTCGATTGCTATGTCACCCACAGGCACTTTGCCGAAGAACGGCACGTTCCCCATCGCGTCGGGATCCCAGTACACCTTGCGCCAACACGTGCCTGTCGTCATCGCCCACAGTATCTCGTGGAGCCTGACATCTCCCTCGTCATCTTCCACAAACCTACCCTGCAGGAAATCAGTGCCGAGTTCAGCAGCTTCGACATCAGGCACATCGGTTGTCGCCGGTGTAGCTACCGACTGCGGTAGATTGCTCACGATTGTTGACGAGGCCTGCCTACACAACGGAAGGATGTGGTTGGAGGTTATCTTTACCTTGGACTGTGGTGGCATGATGATCTTGCGTGTTGTCATCTGCCGGATATCGGAATACGCCTCTTCCCACTGATCGCCGTTAAGGAACAAGGCGTTCGTCGTCCAGATTGTCTCATACCAACGTCGCGCAGAATCAGCAGCCTTGTACGCCTTCTCGCAACGCTCGACAACCTGCTTCTTATCTGCTTGTGCCGGATCGTCAGTTAGGAACTCTAGGAGTCGTGGCTTTTTACTCACCCGTCAACCCTCTCACTGCCTCAACCGCTTCGGGAAAATCCGCTGGACTCGTGCTGTATGTCATCACTTGCGTCGTGGTATCCGCAGTTGTCATCTCCTCATCACCTATCCCACGCACCGTTACCGATTCCAGCACCTTCTCCGCCGCGACAGCCTGCGTGTAGTCCTGCAACGTGCCTGCCATCAGCCGATCGTATAACTGCTTGCGCTCGAGCCGTGCGCCGCGCTCGAAGAAGAACCTGTCAATTACCCATAGCACCGCAAGTATCGCTGTGGGGATGTAGGGATCAATCATCATGACTCACACTCGTGTAGTCCTTGAAAGGAATATTTAGGGCATCGGTGATGAGCGAGTACATAACATCAAGTGTCATCCTCACCCATCCACTACCCTCACCGTAGGGATAATTCTTCATATCTCGCCTAATCCGCCACCTACATATCTTTTCTCTCTGACGCCAAACCAACCAATCCAGATATAGTCGTAAGCGGCTCATGGCATCACTCCTACGGGATCAATAAACAATTCGCACCTTCCGTGTCTCTACCCCTTCCAACTGGGCGGGATCGGTGATGATCCGTATTTCTCTAATGTCCTCCCAACGCACAGTCGGAAGGGCCGCCAGGTACTTCCTCTCTTCGCGCATCGCCTTAATCGCGTACCTGTGCAAGTCTTCCAGATCAATCTTTCGCTTCGCTCGCTCAATCCGTGTCATGTCAAAATCCCAACAGTCCCACATGACATAACGGCAATAACCGCTGCTCCTGTAATCCGTTGTCCTCGCATGACTCAATCGGATACAACGGGAACCTTTGCTGTGGATTATCGTCCGAATGTAAGTGCGCCCCGACAAGTGCAGTGCCCCCAGAGTCAACACACACAACGGCGTACATACCGCACAACGCACAGCAGTTGTCGAAATTACCCGACACGTCCTCCGGCTTGTGATTCGACTTACCCATCGGCAACCAACCCATCATCCGATGTCCACGTTCCTTTAACATCCTCGTGAACTCTGCCCTCGCTTGTGGCGCTGTCATGGCTCTTCCCTTTCCTCTCCGAACAACTTAATCAACTGTTCTCCAAACCGAATGAAATCTGTAATAGTGCAATGGTGCAGATATACCGGTTCTGCGCTATCATCCTCGGAATCAAACGGAAACTCCCCATCATGCCATACGTAAACATCTACACAACCACCATCACCGCCAGATATAGCAAGCGCCTTGCCCACATATCCGCCCATCGAGGGATACCAGATGGCATATCCTTTAACGCACTCACCATCGAATATCAGGCTATTGGCAGAACACTCCGCCGCTGTCGGCTGTCGAACGATCCAACTGCGATGCTCTTCTTGGATGCCGAGTATCATTACCATCCCTCGCCGAATAGACGAACAAGAAATCCATCCCACCAGTGCCACCAAACAGCCATGCACGCCGAAGATTTACGAATCCTATCACACTTCTTGCAGATTTTACTGTGTCCATCGTCTATACGTGGACAAAATGGCTCGATTAGCTTGTTACGGCATAACGGATTCTTGTGTTCCCACATTCCATTTTCGTCTAATTCGTATATGTGGCGCGGACAACGAGGGGCTTCCTGTGCATAGATATATCTCATCTGTATTCCTCCGTCTCCCTTTCAGCACCATCACCTGCAAACTCGCGGATAGCACGCAACGAACGAGGAGAAGCAGGCTTTTCATCTGATAACCTGCCCAGTTCGGGCCTCAACAACTCGAACGTGCTGCACCCGTACCTCAACGCATCCGCTAGATGAAACTGCTCCTTGTCCTTTATCCGCTGCAACGGCTCGCCCGCATCGTCCACCTCACGGCTATACGTGCCTAGATCGCTCCTCAACTCGTGCAACGTCTCGAACACATACAACCTGCGCTGCTTGAACAGTCCGATAACCCTGTCAATCCCAGCCTCGACATCTGATATCCACGGCTCGGCTACACCCATGTGCTTACCCTCGTGCTCAACCGTGCTCCAATCGTCACGCTGCTGCTGCTCGCTCTTCGATCCACCTACCCACAGCCGCACAGGCTCCTTGTACTCGAGTGCACGCCGCGCATGCTCCGGCCCCGTGTAGCCCCCGCCCTGTGTCTCTCGATAGCAGTACATATCACGGCTGATTGGATCCTCAGCAATCCACACAAGCGCGGTATTCACAGCACCGAAGTCTATGCCTACCGTGCGTTGCCATGTCTCAGGTATTGGGAACGGACGCATCATATGCCCGCCAAGCTCACGGTAGGAATCAATATAATCACCGTAGATCATCCCCGCAGGATGCGAGAACTCGCCACAGTAGAACATGCGGAACTTCCAATCTGGAAGTGTCGCCCGCGCCCTCTCGAACTCGTCTACCGGGAACGCAGGATTGTCAACGGATCGGAAGCTAACTACTTCATACTCAGGATTGCCGCCCACAGCCCTGTCGTACACCTGCTGCTTAAGCCAGCCCAAGTTGTACGGTGTCGTTGTCATCAGCACGCGCCCTTGCGATAGTGACAGCCTACGTTGCACAGCTTCCCAGGAGTCTATGCCGAATCTATCCTGGCCACACTCGTCCAGCCATGCTGCGCGTGCCGTTGCCGATTCCAGGCCGCCAGACGCATCAGCAGACCGCAGGATGATCCGCGAGCCGTTGTTGTGCGAGAATACCCGATCAGTTGCCTGATAGCTCCAGCCGCCTATCTTAGCCAGGAACTTAGTCAACTCAGGCAGTAGTTTCAGCTTGAACAAATCATAGGTGGCCGTGACAGCGAGGTAGTCACCTACGCCATGCTGCTGTATCTCACGATATAGCCAAGATGGGCCAAAGGACGTCTTACCCGACTGCGTGCCTGCTATAACAGCAACGAACCGCGCCTGGCTCTCCCAAGCTCGCACCTGGCCGGCGTGGAGTGTGTAGGGGAGCAGGCTCATCGGATCGGCGGGGATGTATCGCGGCAGAGTCTCGTTAACAACCGCCCTGAACCGCTCGCCGATATACTGCCCGGGATTATTTGTCAGAGTCGCCTGCGTCATGTCCTCGCTCACCAGGGTATATTATCCGCCGATACTGCTCAATCAGCCTGTCTACCCTATTCCAGAACTCGTCGCGTTCGCGTGCGGCCTCTGCAATCAAGTCCACCAGCTCGTCAAATCGCTGCTCTCGGATCATCTGCTCCATATCCACCATCTATCACAGCCCCACGCTCGCTTTGACCTTCGTTGCCGCAGCCGTCCGGCTCGCAAACTCTCGCGCTACCCCTGCAGCCTGCTCCGGTGGCAGATTGGCCAGCAGCAACTCCTCCAATATTCCGGCGGCCTGCTGCAGCCAATCGTGAAACAATCCTGCCACAAGCTCGGACTGGTATATCCGCTTGCTCTCAGTCTGCAGCATCCTGTCAATCTCAAGTATTGTCCGATGCCAAGCCTCGCGCTCGGCGTCCGTCAGGTCCTCGATTGTCCTACCATCAGACTCCAGCTTCGTCAGGAATCGCTGCACGACTGTGCGCAACAGCTCTAACTCAGGACTAGCCGAAAGCGCGTCGGGGTGATTGTGGGCATGTGCGTAGAGGGGCTTGTCGTCTTTGTGGAGTAGTCTCGAGTACAGTCCATGATCGAGTGGGCGTCCCTCGTCTCCCCGTCCATCAGGATGTTCACCGGAGCCAGGAGCACCGCCGTGGTGATAGCACACACGCTTGCCGCGCACAGCATTCGCCCTGCATTGCTCGCCAGTTCGCTTACTCTTCGCCACACAGCGGGACATGAGGACTTTTCTCCAGCTTTACTCGTAAATCGCACCAGGATGGGCAGGAAACGCCCTCTCATATCCTCCCGGTATGATTGCACCCCTGCATTTGCAGCGTAGGGCACTCTCATTATCTATAGGCGTGCGATTAACATAAAAATGTTCTCGCGTGCCTCGAATCTCATTATACCACATTTAGTTAAGATATGAATGTTTAATACGTATTAACTATCTGGGTACAGCTCTGGCTCCCTCAGGTTTCCTCCAGGGTAGGCTATTACGCTCCGCTGCCGCTCCGCTCTATTCCAAATCAGTCCAGTCCTGGCTCCATGCCGTTAGTTGCCCACATAGCGTGGTGCACCAGCTCCGGGTGTGTATTCCATGCTGAGGAGATTGATAAAAATCGCGGCGCGCGAATCAAAAAAAACGACGCCACGCTCCTGTTTGTCGCCCTACACACTGAACTCGCAGTCTACCCTGTTGTCACCGTCGGTCGCCGTCGCTCTACTATATAGGCTAGTAAATCAGACGCAGTTGTTCTCGTTTTTGGAGTGTTTTGGCGAATCAGTTGTGGATCACGCCAGATTCACGCTCAAAACGGACTAATATTTAGGGTTGGCGGATTATTTTGAAAATAGTTGCCCGGGGGTATTGACAAATAAACAGCACTATACGATAATATAGATGGTAGGATGATTCGATTGACAAAGAAAGGGGATCGAATGTGCAAACAGCAAGAGAGTTCAGACTGACGCCGGAACAGATCGCGGCTGGAAAGAACGTATTCCTGATGATGGCTCTCGTGGACATGATGCGCCCGATTGTCGAGGGATACCAGCAGAAAATACTAAACGAACTGGGCTATCCTGAACTAACGCCGTGCACGGCTTACCAGTTGCCGAATGGCGTAGACACTACCTATTACGCGCGCTGCAATGAGGAGCGAATCAAGGCAGGGCTAAAAGTCGAAAACCAGGAGCACTGCCCTTTGTTGGTAGCTGAGGATATGCTTCGAGTCGCGCGGAACACGCTGATCGAAGCATTTGAACCGGTCACTGGATTGACAACGCACGCACTGTGTTGTGCGGGGATGGACAAATACCATGAGTATATTGATCTGACTCTTCGGCTTGTCGCCAGCAATCCCCACTGACTCTTCCCTCTGCCGATCCGCGAGCGTCGGCAGGGATGAGGAGTTAGATTCCGAAGCGAACGAAAGGGGAACGAATATGGGATTCGGCATAGGCATAGCAACAGTTGAGCGGAAGGATTGTCCGCCGCCCCGAGTGGAAGAGATTCTAATCGCGTTCGCCAGGCAGTCCACGCGGTTTCTGAAAGATTACGCCGACCTGTATGGCTTGCTCGACTTCTCGGAGCTCGACGAATACATGGAGGCCGACGAGAGGCCGGTCGGCTTGCGACGCGCAGTTCGGAAATACCTGCGGGAAGCCGGGATCCACGACAACGATATGATAGATATGGGTTGGTGAAAGGAGAAACGCATCATGAGCGACGTTCTGACAGTCAAACAGACGGCGGCGGCGCTTCAGCTCGCCGCCTCAAGTGTCTACCGAGCTGTGAACCGCGGGGAACTACCACATATCCGCATCGGCGGCAAAATCCTGATCCCGAAGGCGGCACTGGAGAAGATGTTGGCGGAGGCGGGGACAACCGACAGATAACGAACTACTCACCTGGCGATGCTGTCTCGGTCGCCAGGTGTTCTTTTATCGCCTTTCGCGCTTTGCACAACCGTGAGCGTACTGTCAGTCGTGTCACATGTTGCCACTCAGCAATCTGCATATCAGACAATCCACTAGCTGTCAGCAGAACAACTTCACGGCGCACCGGTTGGATGTGTTGCAGTTCGCGCAATATTATCGGACCATCTACAAAACCCCCAATATGATTTGCTGGATTGCCTTCGCCGTTATCGGATATCAGCCAATCGGCAGGATCCTCTGAGGTATTAAGTTCGTGCCGCTTCCATCCTTGCCGATCTCGCATGTAAGTGAGCACAGCATAGCCAGCCACACTGCACAAGTAGCCCACCTGACTACTGCGACACATAGCTGGCATCTGTGATGAGTCGAGGCTAAGTACCTTTAGCAACGCCTCCTGTTGAAAATCCTCAAGATCATTAGGGTAGGAAGCAAATCGCCGCTTGATGTATGCTCGTATCTTCCCTTCGACATCCTTGTCTATCTGCATTTTAGTCTACCTCGGAACCATCCCATGTTCTATGCGCTTCGGATATCCGTTCGTTGCCGTCGTACTCCTCGATAATCCAATCGACATCATCGGGGATTTCAACGACTATCAATTCCCCAACTCCCGCCTCTTTTCCTAACTCCTCCACAGCGCGCACCAATTCGGGATCGTCCCGATTCTTGCGTCCTTCGACGTATAGGTATTTCCCACGCTCTTCCACGTCAGTAATTCCAAGCATATCCCGTGCTTTATCGGAGAGTTCGAAATCCCCAAAGTGATTATGAATAACGATCTTCTGCATCGGCTATTTCTCCTTTCGATTCCTTCTCATCTTCCGAGGGATAACCGCACAACTGTTGTAGCCCGCGGCGAGAAAGATACGAAGTTCAGGCGATAACTTCTTTCTATTTGGCGCATCGCCCACAACGATATGCCCACCAGTAGGAGGTATTTTGTGCTTACGCATCTGCTATTTCTCCGGTCCAACTGTTCCTTCCAAGTGAAACAATTCACCCTCTGAAGCTCCCGAACGATCACCCCCCCTGTCGCCTTCTTCGGTGTCTTCTCGTAATAAGGAATCTGCCAACCGTAGCAACCACTCGCCGGGACTAACGTCCCATTCCGCCCAATCCTCCCCGACATGAGAATCACTGCGCCACACTTGGGGCAGATAACCTGGTAGGCTGGATGTGCCACAATATCCGTTAGCGAGGACATGAAGCCCGTTTCCGCACGCCATTCATCAGCTAGTGCACGGAAAGCGGTCGTGTCAAAAGGCTTATGCTGCCACCTTTCAACGTCCACCTGATCGCGGCGAATCAACACCGTGTTCCATGCCAGTCTATCCAATCTTCCAACCGAAGAAGGACATATCGCTTCGCCTTATGCCCTTGGCTCACCTCAGTCAGCACCACCAGCGGCGTCTTACCATCGGTAGCCGCACTCGCCGCCTGATCTATGGCATGAGTTAGCCAACCCGGAAGGCTCTTGCGCGTCTTTTGCTCAACGGTGAAGGTATCTCCGATCACGTCGGCGGCGGGTTTGCCGATGCATGGCTGGCGCTTTCCGCCTGTGAGTTTTGCCGTTTCGCGTTCCTGTCGTTTCCAACGCGCACGACTACTCATCGTTTGAATACCATCCCGCCTCCAAACACATACCCGCTATAAACGCCAGTACCGCCACAGCAATAAGCACCTTAACGTCTGCCAGGTGATAAAAGATCGCCCCCATTGCTACGGCGAAACAGGCGCAGAGGGGTAGCCAGAAACCAAGAATTGCTATCACTTCCCCACCTCCATCAGCTCCAGTATCAATTTGGCACACAGGTTTCCTTCCTCGGCGAGGGCGGCGAGATTGGGAGGAAGGTCGAAGAAGTGCGGGTGGTATCCGCAATAACGCAGGACACACAAATCGCCATATACGCCGTCAGAAATACCATCCCATGTCACTTCTATTCTCGGCTTTGGGAGAGGAACATCAAGGAAGACATCAAGCGCCTCGCCAATATCCAATTCCTTGCGAAATCCTCGCTTCTCCACATCATCAAGGAATACAATGCAGTTGTGCCCCTCCGCCCTCAACTCCTCCGCACGTGCCCGCTGCTGCTTGATCTTGGAGCGCGAGCCTAGAATAACGACATCCTTATCGAAACCCACCAAAATCACTCTCCTTGAGGTTCAGCCTCAATACTGTCCAAAACAAGCTGTGCGCCGACCGGTAGGGCTTTCTTGTTGCCTTTCCTGCCACCGCGAGCGCCGTAGTAACGTGCGCTATAACAAGTCAAGATTTTCATAATGTCTTCGGCCAATTCTTCCTCATACTTCTGCTCTCGGTCGTTGACGACTTCAACTTCGACACCGCTGTGTTTGCAGATTGCGAGCAGATATTCATAGCCGAACCGGGCAAGCCGGTCTTTGTATTCGATCAGAACGCGCTCGACGCGTCCAGTCATCACAAGCTTAATCAGCTTGTGGAGTCCCCGCCGCTTTTCATTGATGCCGCTGGCAATCTCGTCTATCACTTGGTAGTTGTAGCCTTTGGATTCCGCGTGAGCTATGAGCCGATCTTTCTGCCGGACTAGATTCTCTTTCTGTTTCGCCGTCGAGCAGCGAGCGTAGACCAGCGTGAACTTGTCTTCAA
>Ga0265297_10002562_pt1 | contig 36333 bp, 38 predicted proteins | sample Munlanlwell13791_FD_192502 | JGI IMG/M metagenome (GOLD analysis project Ga0265297, IMG submission 192502) | Leachate microbial communities from a municipal landfill in Southern Ontario, Canada - Leachate well 137-91 | ecosystem: Engineered > Solid waste > Landfill > Unclassified | place... | reverse complement strand
CTAAGCTTTGTAGTCGATGCCCCGTAAATCGCTCATCATCATCGCCATCGTCGCGGTGGTCGGCATGGCCGCCATTCTTTGGTTCGTGCGGCGGAGCGAGCGGGCGGATCATTTCACTCTCGCGGTGGAGCATCTTTCATCGGTCGGGTCGTTCGCCGCCGGAGTGGCCGTGGACACGCTGTTCGAATCCGCATCGGACGTCGGCGAGGGCAGCGCGACCATGCCGCTCCGCATCAGCGGCACGAGCCAGGCCGGCCGCGCATCGGGCGGCGCGTTGGTCGCGAAAGCTGATCTGACCGTCGATGTCGGCGATCCGGCGACGCGCCTGATGGACCTGTCGGCGATCCTGGCTGACGACGGAATCGTCTATTCGATGGTCGATGGCTTGCCCGCTGATCTTGCGGACGTCATTGACGTAGATACGCTGAATGGCACTTGGTTCTCGCTTGGCGAGGAAGCGCTGGCGATGTTGCTGCCGTGGGGGGTGGCGGAAGTGAAAGAAGGGGCAGAAGTGAAAGAAGGGGTACCCTTCGACTACGCTCAGGGCAGGGAAGGGATAGAAGGAACGATTTTCTTGCCTGGCGAACGGTTCGACGACACTATAATGGAGGGCGTGCCGGTGGCGCATTACGAGGCGCTGATAGACAAGAGTACGCTGGCCGTCAGACTGGCCGATCTGACCGGTTCGCTCCGGGGACGGCAGTGCACCTCGGAAGAGAGGGCGGCCATCGCCGACTATGTGGCGGGCAGGGACTTTCTCACCGAAACTTGGATAGACAAGGGGCGCGACCGTTTCTACCTGATCAAAGTGGTAGTGGTCCCATCGGCGGATGACGCCGGCAGCTATCCGTACGCCGTCACCGTCAAGTTCACCGGCTTCGGCGATCCGGTCGCAGCGGAACCGCCCGCGGATGCGCGTCCGCTCTCGTCAGTGCTCATGAAGCTTCTCCGCGTTCCGGCGGCAGACGTCGGCAGCGGACAATGATCCACGCTCATATGTCCATGCGCCAATGGTTATCGAATCCTTACGTGCTGATCGTCGGCTTCATGTCGCTCACGGCCGCGCTCTTGGCCATGCTGGCGCTGTTGCTGCTGCCTCAGGTTTCCGAGGTCGTCGACCTCATGAAATGGCGGATGGCGACCGCCGAATCGTTCCGCGTCGATGCCGATATCGAGTGGCACGGCTGGAAGACCGTCAGCAACAACGGCGGCAAGGCCAACCGGGAGCAGGAGGCGGTCCGTATCACGACCTCCGGACTGGTGGACAGGACGGACAGCGAGTCGATGGAACAGACGCACAAGTTCCGCGCGGCGTTCGGCGCACCGTCCGTCAGATACCTTTTCGAAGGGGAGTATCGTCGGATCGGCGAAGAGAATTTTTTGAAGCTCGACACGGTTCCGGACGATCTCGGGACGTTCAAGCTCGACCGCTTCTCCGGCCGCTGGCTGCAATTGGATTTCGCCGACGTGTTCGGAGCGGTCGGTGTCCCGTTCATCGGCGGCTCGCGGTCCTGGAGCGATGAGGACCGAGCCTATCTGGCCGATCAGTTACGCATCACGCCGTTCATCAGCGTCGTCAATCGGCTCAAGGACGACACGGTCAACGAGATTGCCTCGCTTCATTACGAAATCAGGCCGGAGGTGCTGTTCTTCAAGGATTTCTACCTGACGGAGGAGAAGCTGCGCCGCGGCAGCGAGCTGACCGACGCCGAGCGGCGCGGCATCGACCGGTTCTTCGCCAACGTCCAGCCCGAGATCGGGGAGATGTGGATCGGGCGCACCGATTTCCGCCTGTACAAGCTGCGGCTGCGTTTCCGTTATGACGATGGCGTGAGGGACGGCGTGCTGTCGGCGATGTTCGACTTCTCCAATTTCGGCGAGCCGGTCGCGGTCGGGCGTCCGGAAGGCGAGATCGAGGACGTACAGAAGATCATCGATTCGCTGCTGCCGGGCATAGTGAACAGCCTGCCTCTGGCCGCGCTCGGCGGACAGCGGGTAGCGTCCGAAGACGAGAGCGCTGCCGGGCTGCCGTCCGGAGATGCCGTTGCGGATCCTGATTCGGACCGCGACGGGCTGACCGACACGCTGGAGTTCTTCTACGGTTCCGATCCGAACGACCCGGACAGCGACGGCGACGGCACCGGCGACGGCGATGAGGTGGAAAAGGGGCTGAATCCGACCGGCTCGGGCGGACTGTTCGATTTCGGGATGAGCGAGTATTTGAAGTGAGTTGGGTAAAAAGGGGAGGGGGTGAGAAGGAGAGGAGGAGAGAAGTCGATCACATATTTCATTCCGGATCGATTCCTAACTGAACTATGGTCTCTAGGTCCCCGACGATCAGGAAAAGTGCCAGCGGCAAGAACGTCGACGCGTCAGAGACGCGTTTGCGTCTTTTCAGGATTGCCGTCATTTTGTGTTTCTGCGCCATTTCGATGCGCCTTTTCGTACTGCAGGTCCTCTCCCATGACTTCTACGCCTCGTTGGCGGACGACCAGCACAATATCTTTGACGTGCTCTTTCCGGAGCGCGGTTCGGTCTATTTGAGCGATCCTGAGTCGCCGAGCGGGACCTTTCCCGCCGCGGTGAATCGCGATATGACGCTCGTCTACGCGGTGCCGCGGGACATCGACGATCCGCGCGGCGTCGCGGCCAAGCTCGCCGAGGTCTTGGAGCTCGATGCTGCAGAGGTCGAGCGCAAACTGTCGCTGCAGGACGATCCGTACGAACCGATCAAGCGCCGCGTTTCCGACGAGACCGCGGAGCTGTTAAAGGGTCTGGAACTTCCGGGCATCCACTTCGCGGCCGAGGCGCACAGGTTCTATCCGGAGAAGTCGTACTTGTCCCACGTCATCGGATTCGTCGGTTCGAACGAGTCGGGCGAGAACGCTGGCCGCTACGGCGTCGAGGGTTACTGGAACGAAGAGCTGGCCGGTCAGTCCGGATATCTTGAGACCGAGCGCGACCCCGTCGGCCGCTGGATCGGCACGGCGGAGCGCAGTTTCCGTCCGGCGGAAGACGGGGCTGACATCGTCCTGACCATCGACAGGACCATCCAGTACGTCGCCTGCGACAAGCTTCGTGAAGCCGTCGAGCGCCATGGCGCCGAGGGCGGCACGATCGTCATCCTGGATCCGGACACCGGCGCGGTGCTGGCGATGTGCGGCGTGCCCGACTTTGATCCCAATGATTTTTCCGCAGTCGATGATATCGAGGTCTTCAACAACCCGGCGATTTTTGACGCGTACGAGCCGGGATCGATCTTCAAGCCCGTTACCATGGCCGCGGCGATCGACGCGGGCAGGGTCGGTCCGAACACTTCGTACGAAGACCTGGGCCAGGTGAAAATCGGAATTTACACGATCCGCAACTCCGACGGCCAGGCGAACGGCTGGCAGACGATGACCCAGGTGCTCGAGAAATCGCTGAACACCGGCACCATTTTCGCCGTGCGCGAGCTCGGACCCGACCTGTTCCTTAAATACGTCGAGAATTTCGGGTTCGGGCAGGCTCTCGGCGTCGAACTCGATTCGGAAGCGGCCGGCGATATCTCGTCCTTGAGCAAGAAGGGCGACATCTGGAGCGCGACCGCGTCGTACGGGCAAGGCATCGCCGTGACGCCTCTTCAGATGGCGGCGGCGTTCGGCGCGATCGCCAACGGCGGCAAACTGATGAAGCCGTACGCGGTGGACAGGATCATTTATCCTGACGGACGGGAAGAGAAGACGGAGCCGGTCGTGGTCAGGCAGGTCATCACCAAGCGCGCCGCCGCCCTGATCGGCGGGATGCTGGTGCGCGTGGTCGAGGACGGACACGGCAAGGCGGCGGGGGTATCGGGTTACTGGGTCGCCGGCAAGACCGGCACGGCGCAGATAGCCAAACGGGAGGGGAGCGGCTACGAGAAGGAGGCGTTCATCGGTTCGTTCGTCGGATTCGCTCCAGTGGACGATCCGGCGTTCGTCATGCTGGTCAAGATCGACCGTCCGACCGACGTGCAGTGGGCCGAAACGTCGGCCGCGCCGCTTTTTGGGGATATCGCGAAGTTTCTGTTAGACTATATGCAGATTCCGCCCAATAGGGCGAGTTAAAGCTCAGGAGCTGAGGAGCTTAGGAGCCAAGGAGCTGATATGAAAAAATTCGTCGAGAAGGCGCTGGCGAAGCAGGCGAAGAGATTGCTCGCCAAAAAGAAGCCGTTCATCATCGCCATTACCGGTTCGGTCGGCAAGAGCACGACTAAGAAGGCGGTCGGCACGGTCCTGGGCCATGACTTCCAGGTCCGTTGGAGTCCGAAGAACTATAACACCGAATTCGGCGTGCCTTTGACCGTGCTGGGGCTGGAGACCGCGGGAAAATCGGCGTGCGGTTGGATGAAGAACCTGTTCTGCGGCTGGTGCCGCTCGACGTTCCCGGGAAAGGCCTATCCGGACACTTTGGTGCTGGAGATGGCGGCGGATCATCCCGGCGATATCGCCAAGCTGGTGGATATCGCCAAGCCGGACATCGCGATCGTGACGGCGGTCGGCGAATCGCACGCGGAGTTCTTCGGTTCGGTCGAAGGGATCGCCAAGGAGAAGGCTGTGCTGGTCGAGGCGGTCGGCAAAGACGGACTGGTGCTACTGAATCGCGACGACGAGCGCGTCTGGCAGATGCGCGGACAGACGAAGGCCAGGGTGTTGTCGTTCGGCTTCCATGACGAGGCTGCTGTGCGGGCGATGCCGGAGACGGTCACGTACGCTTGCTGGGCCGAGAAGGGCTGCGGCACGCATTTCAAGCTGGCGACGAACGGGACCAAGATGCCGATCACCATACCGGGGACTTTCGGCACGCCGGCGATCTACGCGGTGCTGGCGGCGTTCGCGATCGGCAAGGAGCGGGGGATGAACCTGGTGCGCATGGCCGAGGCGTTGAGGAGTTTCGTGCCGCCGCCCGGGCGCCTGCGTTATCTGCCGGGCATCAAGAACACGACGATCGTCGACGATACCTACAATTCGTCGCCGAAGTCGGCGACGATAGCGCTCGAAATACTGAAGTCGCTGCCTTTGCAGGCGGCGGATGACAAGCGTTTCGCCGTGCTGGGCGACATGCTCGAGCTCGGATCGTTGTCAGAGGAGGGTCACCGCGAGATCGGACGCAGGGTCGCCGAGTTCGGGATCGATTATCTGGTGCTGGTCGGCGAGCGCGTCAACGAGACGAAGAAGGCGGCGGTCGAGGCGGGAATGTCGCAGGACCGCGTGCTTCATTTCTCGACGGGCGAAGAGGCCGGTCGTTTCGTGCAGGAGAGGATGAAGCAGGGCGACGTCGTGCTGGTGAAGGGGTCGCGGAAGATGCAGATGGAGCGCATCGTGAAGGAGCTGATGGCCGATCCGCTGTGGGCGGCCGAACTACTGGCAGGCGATCACGAAGAGTGGCGGAGCTGAGACGGCCGCTGGTCCGGGCGCATCGCACCCGGCTTCCCTCGGAAAACCGCTCGCCGCACCGACTAAGTGCGCCTCGCGGTATTTCCTCAGTCCAGCCGGGCACGCTGCATCCCGTCCAGCGACCGCCCGAAACGTTTGATGACATTTCAGGTGGTTGAGAGGTCCGGCTTGATGGCCGGACTTTTGGCTGTCGAGCTGTCGTGCTTTAATGCCGGTCATATCTTGACCGCGAGCCCCGGGCGTGCTATATTTTCAACGTCAAAAAATTTGGCCTCATCGTCTAGCCCGGTCCAGGACGTCTCCCTCTCACGGAGAAAACTGGGGTTCGAATCCCCATGAGGCTACCACCCCCCATCGCCCGACAAAGTCTGGCTATGGGGGGTGGTTTCGTTTCATGGTGATTCGAACGGGCGGAAGCGAGACGCGCCCCGCCACTGTATTTCATCAAAGAGGGCGGGGTCCCGCCAACGGCGGGAAGTCGCTGTCGAGCGACGAGCTATCGAGCATCGACTGGCCCGAGCTGGCGCAGGGCCAGGAGCCGCCCAGGACAAGGAAGGCCCGCATTCGGCGGGCCGACGCGGAAATCCCATACAATCATGAGGTTACCAGCAAAAAGAACCGACTCTGGTCGGTTCTTTTTGATGTAGAAGTCTCATGGGGATTCGCCCCGCCACATATATTCAAAGTTGAGCTGCGCTCAATCAATCAAAGAGGGCGGGGTCCCGCCACAGGCGGGAAACGGGCTACGTCGTTCGCGAACGACGTAGCGGGCGGCAAGATACTTCTCTTGCTCCTTTCACTTCTTTCACTTCTCTCGCTTTTTCACTCTCTCCTCAATCCAACGCCGTTATCGGTTCTCCCAGCCGATAGTTCGCGAAGAAAGCGTCCGGGACGTCGTCTACCATTTTCGCCCAACCCGCGCCGTACAGTCCGGAGGCGATGCTCTCGGTCGTCACCCAGCGTAACACTCCGCCGTGCGCCACTGCATAGACTTTGGGATCGGTCTGGATCTTCACCAGCCGCACACCGGGCCGATAGTTGACCATTCCGCCGAACGGCACGGCCGCCATCTCCTCGGCCGAGAGCGCGGTCACCGCGTCGAATCCGGCGTACCAGGTGTCGTAGGTCTTGCGGTTCGGGAAGACGTAGCGTTTGCCGTCCGCGCCGCAATAATAGACAGAATCGCTCGCTGGCGTGTTCATCAGCGTTCCGGTCGCGCAATATCGCACCCCGACCGCTTCCGCGAGCCCCTTGTCCTCGCTGATCGTCTCCGCGTCGGCAAGCTCGTCGGCCACATGATAAGTGTTCCTGCTTTCGGCCGCCCGGAGGCTCGGATAGGGATTTATCGGCGTGTCGTCGGGCTGCCGGATCTCGAAATGCAGATGATTGCCGACGTATTCCGCGTTGCCGCTGTCGCCCATCCAGGCCACGAGCTGTCCGGCCGTCACCCTCGCCCCGTGCGAGATTCCTGGCGCGAAGGCGTATTCCAGTCCGCCCTGACCGTCGTCCGTGCCGGGCGTGTCGTTATTGATGTGCAGATACCAATACTCCCAGCCGTCGCCGTCCTTGATGACCAGGCCGTAGCCCCATGACGCCTCCGGAATGGTGATGTAACTGATATATCCGTTGACGGCCGCGACCAGGGGAGTCATGTGTTCGCCCATCAGGTCGATGCCTTCGTGCGTGCGGTCGCCGCTCCTCGGTTCTCCGAAATCATCCGTGTACGTTACGACGCCGTCCACCGGGAAGGTGATATCACGGATGGTGTCGGCGGCGACGGCTGACGCCGGGGCGGCAAGAAACAGGCACATGCCGATCGCCATGAGTCTTCTCGCTGCCTTCGGAACGGATGAGATCATGAGACTTGTGTTTTGAACCTTCTTACGCGGCCGCCTTTTCCTCGATCGGCGCGGCGAAAATGCGTGCAGTGTGCTCCAGCCACTCCTGGCTCGGCTCGTACAGCGTGAATTCGATGCGAACCTCGTCGCACCATTGCGCGACGATCTCATCGCCCTGCGCACCGATGAACCGGTCGCGATAGACCTTGCCCGCGACGATGCGTTTCACTCCGCCTACGACGAGCTTCTTGAAACAATGGTAGCAGGGCGCGTAGGTCGTATAGAGCGTCGAGCCGACCGTCGAGATGCTACCCAGCGCAGCGGCCTGCAGGATGCAGTTCTCCTCGCCGTGCACGGTGCGGATGCAGTGGCCTTCCTCCATTTTATGACCCTCCTCGCCGTCGCAATGCGGCATCCCGGGCGGCGCTCCGTTATAACCGGTCGAGATGATGCGGTTGTTCTTGACCAGCACCGCGCCGGCGCGCAGACGGTCGCAGGTCGACCGCGTCGCCACGATCTTGGCGATGCTCATGAAGTAGTCGTCCCAGGTCGGCCTGTTATACGGCATACCGATATCACCGATGAAGCGCGGATCGATCGCGCTGATTTAGTCCCTATAGTTTGTTCCAAGGGGTTCGGGAGGACAAGTGGATAAGGGGCATCAGCAGTCCTTTACCTTTCCATTGGTTTTGATCAGGAGGTAAGCCGCTGAAAGCACGAACAGCACCGCGAAAATCAGGAATACGTACAGACTCCAGGGAAACAAGACGACGTACTCGGCCTTCTCCACGATGACCTGTCGATTGACCAGCACATCCACCATATATCGGCCCGTGAGCAGGCTCCCCAAAAAGGCGATGAGGCCTATGGCAAACGCGGTCGTTTCAATCTCGGTCCTTTTTTTGTTTGCGGCCGAAGTCAGGATGAAGATGACTACGAACAGGCCGAAACAGACCCACCACGACGGGAACCACAGGAAATGCGGATATGGTTCGATGATCAGCCAGTCTCCGACGAACAGCTTGGTGCCGCATATTATGCCGGTGAACAGCAGGCCGGCCCAGGAGGAGAAAAGTGTGATTTTTAGATATTTTTCCATGCGATCACGGGTCAATGACCTGGTAAGTATAACACGATGTCTTAGCGCCGGGTCTGGCGCGGAAATAAGCATAAGATCGTCGGTAAGCTGTACCCGCACTGTCATTAATGGTAAGCTGATGGCGTGTTATCCACAGGATTTTTTGCCCTAAGTCATTCTATAATCACGGCCAATATGGGTTTCTTCGACTGGTTGTTCGGAAAGAAGAAGGAAGCGCCGGCGCCCCAGGAGGCACCAGCACCCGCTCCGGAAATGCCGACGCAGGCACCCGCTCCGGAAGAGCCAGCCGAGGAGAAATCCCCGGAGGGCGAGGGCGGCGCGATGTAGGCTGCGAACGTCAGCGGAAAAATCGTCCGGCGACGGACGATTTTTGGTATGAAAAAACCGCATCCGGAGATGCGGGTCGTGTCCCGATGACGGGCGCGGGTCTAGAAGAACAGGTACGGTTCGAGCGCTTCCGAGTAGCTGCGCGCCAGCTGACAGGCACCACATGCTGTCCGTTGTTTCGTCAGATCCGTCCCAGAGCCCGTATCTGATTAACCGCTGACCGATTCCGGAGGGGCCGGAAATCTGTTATGATGCACTCGTACCGACTTATGCAGCCGTTTCTGTTCGGACTCGCGTTTGTCCTGTTGACGTTAGGCGTCCTCCATTTAGTGATGGCCGCCCGACGTTTCTTTTTGATTTACCTGAAAGCGAGGAAGTTCAATGGTTCCATACGTTGGATGACGATCATCGGTCTGATCATTGGATTGGCGTGCGGCTATCTGGTGATCGCCTCATTGATCATCGCTTACCCTCTCGAATTCGAAAGGAATCTCGGAGGGAGCTTGTTCATTTTCGGCATATTGGCGCTGATCGCCTATTTCCTGATGTTTTCTCTGGGGACGCTGGACAGGCTGATCCGCAAGGTGCGCGAGGAAGGGGAACGGTCGCAGAAGTTCATCGAGATTTCCGGCATCATCGTCGTCGGTCTCGATAAGGACGCGAACGTCACGTTCATCAACCGGAAGGGGTGCGAGATACTTGGCCGGGAAGAGAAGGACATCATCGGCAAGAACTGGATCGATGAGTTCTTGCCCAAAAGCAGCAGAGCGGAAGTCAGGGAAGTTTTTTTGAAGGTCATGTCCGGCCAGTTGGATTTGACCGAGTTTCACGATAATCCGGTCCTGCGCAGCGACGGCTCCATCAGGATGATTGAATGGCACAATTCCACGATCAAGGATGCGGCCGGCATCATCACGGGTGTGCTGAGCGCCGGCAATGACGTCACGGAACGTCTGGAAATCGCGGATAAGCTCGTCGCGAGCGCCACGGCTCTGTCCAGGGCCGAAGCCTTCGCTAAAGTGGGGCACTGGGAGTGGGATATTGTCACCGGCGAGATGCACTGGTCGGATTCCCTGCTCGCCATCGGCGGTTTGCCGATCGGAACGAAGCCGACATTCGAGAAGCTGGTCGCGTTGATACACCCCGATGACAGGGGTCGCATCGTCAGGCTTGTGGAGGAGTACCGCAAGAAGAGCAAGGACTTCGAGACCGTCATGCGTTTCCGCAGAGATGGAGCGACCGGATGGGCGAAGTTGACCGGCCAGGTCTTCCGTGACGCCTCTGGCAAGGCGACGCGGATGATTGGTATCGTGATGGACGTCACCGATCTTGAAGAAGCGCGGCTGAAATTGGAACGGCGGAACCGTCTGGAGAGCCTGGTCGCGGACATCGCCATGTCGTTCTCCGCGGTTTCGTCCGGCGGATTGGATGCTGCCGTCGATGCCGCCATCCGTCAGATGGGCGAAGCCATGGGGATCGGCGGCGTGGTCGTCTTCCTGCAGAGGGAAGGCACGGCGATCGAGAAGTATTACGAATGGATTGAAAGCGGCGAGCGTCTTCTCAGGGGCGATGTCATGCGAAGCGATATCCTTGGCATGGTGTCCGGTCTGAAAGACGCGGCGGGAAAGGAGGGCGCCATCGTCGTCGAATCATTGAGCGATCTTCCCCCGGAAGCCGGTGCGGTCAAGGCACAATTCACGAAATGCGGCATCAAATCTTCGTTGATGATGTTCCTGAAGGAAGGCACGAGGGTCGTCGGCCTGGTTTGTTGTCACACTTTCCGCGATGAACACAAATGGACAGATGAGGACGTACGGTTGATGACGACCGTGGGTTCGATCCTGCCGCGGGTCATCCGGCAGAGCCGGCAGCATGACCAGGTCGCTGCCGAGAGAGAGAAGTTTGAGACGCTTTTTGAGTCGCTGCCGGACGCTTCCCTGATCTATTCTCCGGCGAGCGACGCCTTCGTCGAAGTCAACTCCGCGGCGGTCAGGATTTTCAGATATCGCAGCAAGGACGATCTGCTCGGTAAATCCTTCGCGGATATCGCGCCCGCTATCCAGCCCGACGGACGTCCATCGCGCGATGTAGCGATGAAGTCGTTGAAAGACGCGTCCGCCGGTGGCGTGGCGAGCGTGGCGTCCGTCCATAAACGCGGCGATGGCACCGAGTTTCCTTCACAGACGCAGGTCATCCCCGTCGAATACGGTGGTGAGCTGATGTATCAAGGCATCATACGCGACGTGACCGAAGAGAGGCGCCTGGCGAAGTCCATCGAGGACAGCGAGAAACGCTACCGATCGCTGGTGGACAATATCGCCGATACGGTATTTTCTTACGATCTTTCCGGGAAGATCTTTTACATCAGCCCCCAGGTCAAGGTATTCGGATTCACGCCGGCTGAAGTGGTCGGCAAGAACATCCGGGATTTCATCCATTCGGACGACATCGGCGCGGTACTTGATGGCGTCAAGGATTTGGCCAGTAGGAGAAACGACAGGTTGGATCTCGAGGTTCGCATCCGCAGCAAGGACGGCTGGCGGTGGACGGAGACCGCCAGTGTCATCAGGCTCGATGATAGGGGAAACGCCGTCGCCGTCAACGGAGTCTTGCGCGACATCACCGAAAGGAAAAAATCCCGGGATTTGCTCGAGAGCGAAAAGGACAAGTTCCAGGAATTCTTCGAGCATCTGCCGAATTACGGTTACATCGTGTCGCCCAAAGGAAAGATCATGGACATCAACCGCAGGGCTCTGGACAGGCTAGGATATACCAAGGAAGAGGCGATCGGAATGCCGGTGCTGAAGCTTTACACGCCGCGCAGCAGGAAAAAGGCGAAAGTGCTGTTCGACCAATTCATCAAAGGCGAGTCGGTCACCGGAGAAGAGCTGGATATCGTCACTAAAGGCGGCGAGGTCAGGACGATCCAGTTGGGCGTCAACCCGGTGTTCGATGAGACCGGCGGATTGACCCACTCCATCTCCATTCAGCGGGACGTCACCGATTGGAAACGCGCCCAGATGGAGAAACGCGCCGTTGAGGCGCGCTATGCCGAATTGGTGCACAATGTGCCGGTCGGGATCTATAGGAGTGAGACGGGCAAAAATAGGCACGTGATAGAAGCGAACGCCGCGGCGATGAAGATCTTTGAGGCAGAGTCGGAGGAGGATTTCGCAGAATTCGATTTGAGCCATTTCTATCAGGTCAAAGAGGATCAGGCGCTGTTCGACGAGAAGCTGAAAAAGCAAGGCTTCGTCAAAGGCGAGGAGCTGCGGCTTTTCACCGTGAAGGGGAGAAGAATCTGGTGTCGGCTGACCGGAGCCCTCACTAAGGACAACAAGGGCGTTCCAGTGTTCGACGGGATGATCGAAGACATCACCGAGTTGAAGGAGGCGTCGGTGAAGGTACGGGAGCTTGACCTGCTGAAATCGCGGTTCATTACCGCGCTGACACACGTCATCAGGACGCCGCTCAACAAGATACGCTGGAGCCTGGAATCATTGAGTTCGGGGGAATACGGCGCTTTGAGCGACGAACAGCAGATTTTCGTGCATCAAGCGTTATCGAGCGAATCCGACGTTTTGCGCGTCATCTCGCAGATCAACACCACCCTGGACATCGAACGGGGCACGATGACTTTCGATAAGGCGCCCATGTCCCTGGTAAGCCTGATTCGATCGGTCGTGAAGCAGATCCAGTCTGAATATCCGATGGCTGATATCGAATGGACGGAAAAGATCTCGGGAGGGGAGATGCCGCCTTGCATGATCGACGGGGAGAAGATGCGGCGCGCTATCGACGTGTTAGTCGACAACGCCGTCCACTATTTGAAGGAGGATGACAAGAGAATCAGGATCGAAGTGGAGAAGAAAGAGAAGACCATCAGGTGTTCGGTGATCGATTCGGGGATCGGGGTGCCCGCGACGGAACAGCTGCACATGTTCAACAGGTTCTTCCGCGCGTCGAACGCGCAGGCATCGTTTCCTGACGGCATGGGATTGGGATTGTACATCGCGAAAGCCATCATCGACGCCCATGGCGGCGCAATCGGATTGAAGAGCTCCGAGGGCAAGGGTAGTACGTTCTGGTTCGAGTTGCCGTGCGAAACGTAAGGTACGCGCCGGTGATCGGTGTCCGGCCGTTCCGTGAGGGACGGTCTTTTGAATACGGGTAATCTGGTCTGGACAATTCATTACGGACGGAATACATTGTCTGGACGTTTCGGATTGGCCGGAGCGCGAGCGCGACGGAGGTAATGCAAGATGCCGATGCCGATGATGATCGATCTTTCCTATCTGTTCTGGAGGCCGTGGCTCATTCCCATCTTCATCCTGTCCATTCTGTGGCAGACCGTCGGGAAGAAGCTGTACCGGGGCCTCGTGGCCTGGTGCGTGGACGCGCCGGAGCGCTTTCTGCGGCCGGCGTGGGGAATCACGGGATGAGCGGACCGGTCAAGGAAGTGTCGTGCCCCGAGTGCGGCGGATGCGACTTCACGGGTGTCCAGTACGGCCGTGGCGCAGGCGTGAACGAGCCTTTGCACCCCTGTCATGTCGACGGCGTGTCCGAGTGGCGGTGCAACGGCTGCGGAACGCGCGTAGGCCGGTGGAGCGGCCGAGTGTTGGCTAAGGATGAACACGAGTCGCCGTACGACGGCGAACATGGAAAGGACTGCCCGCTCCGCACTCCGACGCCGGCACAGGCGTAGCGACAATTTCGAAAAAGCGCCCCCCTCGGCGCTTCTTTTTATTGGTTTTGGATTTTTAAGGAAGGGGTGTTTTATCCACAGTTCTAGCGAAATAGTGCCACGCAGTTTTGTTTCAAAACTGCGTGGCACTTTTCGCGTCGAACTGTGGATAAAACAAAGCCGGATAGTCTCATCTTGACGCCGCCAACTGTCCGCAGGCCGCGCGGATATCTTCGCCGAACGAGACACGATGCGTAGCGGAGATGCCGCGCGCCTTGAGCCGCGCCAGGAACGCATCACGGCGTTCGCGCGGCGAGGGAGAGAATCCGCCGGTGCGATGGAAGCGGATCAGGTTCACATGATAAAGGTGGTTGCCAGCCAGGAGCCGCGCGAGTTCGTCGGCCAGCTCCGGCGTGTCGTTGACGCCGTCGATGAGCAGGTACTCGAAGAGCACGCGGCGGTTCGTCGCCTCGACGTACGAGCGTACCGCGTCCATGAGCCTGCCGAGCGGGTACGCCGCGTTCACGGGCATAAGCTTAGAGCGCAGCGCTTCGTTCGGCGCATGCAGCGATATCGCCAGGTTGAGTTGCAGCGGTTCGACGGCGAGGCGGTGGATGCCGGGGACGATGCCGCAGGTGGATATCGAGATGCGCCGGCTGCCGATCTCCAGTCCGTCTTCGGAGTTGAGCGTGCGGACGGCTTCCATCACCGCATCGTAGTTGTGCATCGGTTCGCCCATGCCCATGAAGACGACGTTGGCGACGTGTGCGTCATCCTTTTTCAGCAGGCGCGCGTAATGCAGCACCTGGTCGACGATCTCGTCGGCGGTCAGGTTGCGCTTGAATCCGGATTTACCGGTCGCACAGAACGTGCATTTCATCGCGCAGCCCGCCTGCGAAGAGACGCAGACGGTGTTCCGGCCATCGCGGTGGCGCATGAGTACGGTTTCGATCAGGTTGCCGTCTGCGAGCCGCGACAGGGTCTTGGTCGTGTCGCCGCGCTTTGAGGACGCCTGGTCTATCGGTTCGGCCGTCGATATCGGAACGTCCTTTTTGAGGGTGGCGCGCAGGCCAGCAGGCAGGTCGGTCGCCTCGTCCCAATCTGAAATCAAGCGGCCGAAAAACGCCGCTCTGACCTGTTTGAAGCGGAACGGCTTCTCGCCGCTAGCCTTAAGCGCTTGTTTCAGCAGTATTGAATCCATAACCGGAAATGATAGCGGAAAACGGGCGGGAAGTCAAAGGTGAGAGCGGGGAGAGCGGGGAAGTGAGGAGATGGAATTCTTTTCCCGCTAGCGAGCACCGCGAGCGACCCCGCTAGCGAGGCAGATGCCGAGCGAGCCCCGCTAGCGAACGAAGTGAGCGATTCCCGCTTCCCCGCTCACGAAAAAGACGCCCACGACAGAGGGGGCGTCCCGATTCACTCGGAGCGTTGTTGCATCGCCTCGGTGAAGAGCTGCGCCGCGCGTTCGATATAGAGAGTGGCGCGTCCCCAGTCGATCGGATCTTTGGCGTCGCCGCTCGGACGGAGCTGTCCTTGAGCATCGATGCTGACATCCGGGAACTCGTCCACGATGGGCTCGACGAGATGCAGGGTTTCCGGTCCGAGTCCGCCGGCGACCGCGAGACCGAGGCCGGGCAGTCGCGTGCGGATCTCTCGCAGGAACGGCAGCAGTACGGCGACAGACAGTCCCAGGCCGTGGCCCATGCTCTTGTCCAAGAGGACGTAGTCGAGCGCGCCGTTGTACTCCGTGAGCATCTGAGCGACCCTGACCGGATCGTTGTCGAACATGTTCAGCGCGTCCGCGCCTACCTGGAGGACGATTTTCAGGTTCGGCCGTGCGTCGCAGAAGGTGAACAGGGCATCCGGATCAGGCCAGATCATGTCGAGCTGGATGGCGTCCAGACCGACGCCGCCGCATCTTGCCGCGGCGAGCAGGTTGTGCAAGACATCGATGCCGTCGTAGTCCGCGTAATGCAGCGTGTTCATGACGCGGTGGTGCAGCGTGAAGATCCTCGCGATCTTCTCTCTCGACGGCCAGATCTTCGCCCACTTCGTCGGCAGATCATTCAGCGTCTTCCGGCTCATCATCACGCCGACCATGAGTTGCCGATCACGGTCCACGCCGCTGTTCGCCGTCAGTACTTTGGCCATGACGGTGGCTTGAGTGGGGTCCGTGAAGTCGGTGATGCCGATATAAGGCTTGAGTCTGCTCATTGATCCTCCCGCAAAAGAGCTTCCGGAAACCTTAGCAGAGACACGATGCTTTGCCAATATCCCTTAACTGCCATGGACGATCACGGGCCAAAGTCCGTGGTAGTCAAAGAGAGTGAAGGTAGTTATCCACATTTTTCTATCAAAATTGCCACGCAGTTTTGGAGTGTTTTTGTGGATAAGTGGTGATTGTCCCATATTTTTGGCTTAATTAAGCCATTTTTTTGTTTGATTGACCACGTGCTCGAGATGCATTAGGCATAGAGCGCGTTCATTGACAACCGGCGGTCATCCGCCAGAAAAGGAGACTGACGATGGAACGGAAACTGGATGCGTTGTTGGTTCTGCCGCCCATGTATCAGAGCGGACGCACGCCTGATTACAACCCCAAAGAGCCGATGGGGCTCATGTATCTCGCGGCCGAGCTGCGGAGAAGGGGAATGAAGGTCGAGATACTGGATGCGGCCTTGCGTGCGCTCACCATCGAGGAGACCGTGGGAGAGATCGACGCCCATGAGGCAGCGATCATCGGATTCTCGGTCCTGCAGCGCGCACTGCCGTCGCTCAAGCTCGTCGTGGAAGGATTGCGCGCGAGAAGGATTCGGTCGCATATCTGTTGCGGCGGCGTCGGCGCGACATTGAGCGCGGCGCATATCCTGGATCGCGTGCCCGGAGTGGATTCCATCGTCCTGGGCGACGGTGAAATCACGTTCGCGGACTTGGTCGATCGCGTGACGTCTGGTGAGCCATGGCGCAGCCTGCCCGGGCTTTGCCATCGTGATTTCTGGGGGACGAATTTTACCAGGCGCGCGGACAAGCCGAATCTGGACAGCCTGGACCTGCCCGTGCGTGACCTTCTGGTGACTTGTTTGGAGAGAGCCGGCTATGCCACAGTGGTCGGCAGCCGAGGGTGTTACGCGGCCTGCACGTTCTGCTCGAACAGCGGTTTCGAGCGGGCGTCATGCGGTCCAGGCTGGCGCGGGCGCAATCCGACGTCCATCGTCGACGAGATCGAATATCTGAACAGGGAGTTCGGCGTGAAAGTGGTCAAGTTCAACGATCCGAACCTGTTCGGACCGGGAAGAAGCGGCCGGGAATACGTCATGCGGATCTGTCGGGAGCTGATCCAGCGAGGTCTGGACGGACTTCACCTGATGGCGTTCACGCGAGCGAGCGACCTCGATCCGGAATCGTGCCTCCTGCTGCGGCAGGCCGGTTTCGAGCGGATGCTCATCGGCATCGAGAGCTTCGACGCCAGGACGTTGAAGCTGTTGCGCAAGGGCGAGACGGTGGAAGAGATTGCGCGAGGGATTCGTTGCCTGCGCGAGGCGGACATCAGCGTCGTGCCGGGGTTCATCATCTTCAATCCGTACTCCACGCTCGAAACGCTCCGCAGTGATCTCGACATGCTTGAGAGGTACGGATTCACGGCCATTCTTTCCAAGGCCATGCGCATCTTCGATGGTACGGTACTCGGATCCGTCATGGACGCGGAAGGGCGGCTGCGACGCAGGAGTCCGTTCGAGGGCTATCACGAGTATACGGTCGATCGCGGCGTTGCGACGGTCTACATGTGCCTGAAGACGATAGCCGTGCGGTGGCTGGCTCCGATCCTGAGCCGCTATCAGGATCGTATCTGGAACATCAAGAAAGTGCCGTCATTCAACGGACGCACGCGTTTCTATTCGTTGCAAGGCGCTTCGTTCGAGATCGAGTCGCGCGTCTTACGGTCGGCAATCGGGTGGGTCAAGGACGGCTTTTCACGGGATGAGGTCGCGGGTCTGCTGGAATGGGTGCAGGAGGGAATGACGGAGTTCGAGACGGCCATCATCGGTGAGGATGCGGTCGCGGCTGGCGACGGTGTCACGCGCGACTTTGATGGAGCGTCTTTGACCGATGAGCTCATCGGGATTCTCGCCCAACGGCCATACGATACCTTCCCGGAGAAGTACAGGTGGGCGGATGATTGATCGGCTTCGATGACATGACGATCTTGGGCGGAGAGCTTATCTCTGCCGCCCTTGTTATTCGCCACATCGGTCGTTAGATGTATATTTAATCAAGTGATTTATGGATATCAGAAAGATAACTGACTACATTTTTCTTGAGGCTAAACCGAATGCGGCCGATTTAGCGATGGTTTTCGGTACGAGGTCTTACCAGGAACCGTGCCAGACGGCCAAGAGACTCTATGAGGATGGTTTCGCGCCGAAGATATTGTTGAGCGGCGGCAATAATCGCACCACCGGCAGGAATGAGGCCAGGGAAATGGCGCTGGGCCTCATAGATATGGGTGTGGCCATGACGGACATCATCGTCGAAGATAAATCGGCCAACACGCTGGAAAACGTACTTTTTTCGAAGCGCGTGATTGAGGAGGAGATCGGCTTCGGGAATGTGCGGCGCATCCTGGTCGTCATCAAGAATTACCATGCGCGAAGGGCGCTCATGACTCTCAAGCGTCACTTTCCGGAGGGTATCGAGTTCATCCCCATCCCCTATAACTTGATGGGATTCAATCGCGATAACTGGCACCAGAGCGAAATCGGTCGCGAGAAAGTGATGGGCGAAATGGAAAGGATTGAAAAATATCTCGCCAAGGGAGATATCGCGGAACTGTAGGGGCGAGTTGTGCTGTCGTGCTCTCGCGCTCCGATTGACAGCGATGAGTGTCGTTGGTATTCTCCGCTGAAGTTCGTTGAAAGGATTACGAGGTCGGACATGGGCAAAATCTATAAAAAGATCGACCGTGAAAAGCGCGCCCTGCTGAAGACGTTGTACAAGGAAGGCGCACCGGAAGACATGATCAGGCGTTTCGAGATGTTGACCAGACCGTTCTTTAAGCACATGTACGGCTACTGGCCGCTCCATCATCGAAGCCGCTGCGACGCGTTCTTCGCTGCGGCCGCGCTTTCCAAGCTCACCGGCGGTCCGGTGGAACGCATCATTTTCGTGACGTCGTGTGCGCGAGAGCTCAGACGAGATCTCTGGCTCTTCCTGGAGCGGAGGTTCCTGAAAGGCATCGTCGAACAAGCGGACCGGGGGCGGCTGCGCCGTCTGATCGAGCTGTTGAAATGCCACTCCTGTACGCTGCCGAACAATCCGAGATGCGTGGAGGAAGAGACGACGGCGGTCCTGCACTATCTGGCGTATGCTACCGCGCTGGGCGACCGGGAGATGTTCGACGCCGTCGAGTCGGTCGCTGTCGCCCTCGAGGATATGATTCCTCTCGAAGAAGACAGCGGACGCCCCGGAGTCTGGTATGTCCTTGCCGGCTAACGCGTCTTCGCTCAATGACCGGTGCTGGCAGCGGGGAGAGCAAGCTCGCCCCGCACACGGAGGTCGATAATGGTCGACAGGGAATCGTTGCGCATTTTCCTCGCGTCAGACCGGGCGGGCCCGGATGTCGTCGTCGCCGCCATGGATGTCCTCGAGCCGCTGTTCCGGATCGCCGAGAGCGACTCCTGGCCGCTCAAGCGCGTCGTGGACGACGAATTCGCGCTACTCGATGCGTATCGGGCAGCGCTGAAACCGACGGTGAACGTGCAGATTCATCGGGTGGAGGCCATCGAGACAGTTTCACTCGATGCCATCATGAACCGCGCCGAATCGTTCATAGTTCTCGATTACCTGGACGAGGAGGCCGATCTCGCCCCGGCGATCTACATGTCGTTCGCCGCAGAATTCGATTTCGAATCGGCGCCTGCCATCGATAGTTGCCTGCGAAGTTCGCTGCTGGCGCACTTGAGCCGGGCAGAAGTCGTCCGGCGCCCTATCAGCGAAGAGTTTCCGCGCATCTGGTCGGGTGTGAGCGACATGCTGTTCTTCTACGCCGGTCTAGTCCGCGCGGGAGCCGACGCTGATCGTCTTCGTCTCGAGCCGGTGATCCGTTCGCTCCCTGCGGCGCTACCGATAGGATTTTGTTCCGGCCGCACGGGGACGTTCCGCGTCGCGACGCGATAGGCCCGCAATGATCCGCGCTAGTGCGGATCTTTTTTGTTTAGAGATGAAAAGACGGGAAGACAAAAAGACGAAAAGTTTAAAATGTGAATAATTTTTTTAGTCTTTTAGACTTTTAGTCTTTTCGTCTTCTCATCCGTTGCCCCTTAATCCCCGGTGCGCTACACTAGCCTCGGTAAAAGTAATTAACCTCAATAGACATCTATGGGTTGGTACGTAGGTATAGCCATCCTGTTCATCATCCTCATCTCCATCCGCCAGGTGAATGAGTATCAGCGCGGCGTGAAGTTCCGCCTCGGCAAGTACATCGGCATGAGGAACCCGGGCTGGAGGCTCGTCGTCCCGATTTTCGAGTCCATGCAGAAGGTGGACATCCGCGTGAAGGCGGTGGACGTCCCGAACCAGGAGGCGATCACCAAGGACAACATCTCGACGCAGATCAACGCGGTCATCTACTACCGCGTCGCCGACGCTTCGCGGGCGGTGCTGGCGGTCGAGAATTTCCGCTACGCCGTGAGTCAGCTGGCGCAGACGACGATGAGGAACGTGGTCGGCGAGCTGGAGCTCGACGAGCTTCTGGCGAATCGGGAGCAGGCGAGCGCGCGCATCAGGCAGATAGTGGATACCTTGACCGACCCATGGGGCATCAAGGTCGATAACGTCGAGTTGAAGGACGTGGCGCTTCCCGAGGACATGAAGCGCGTCATCGGTAAGCAGGCAGAAGCCGAGCGCGAGCGTCGGGCGGTCGTCATCAAGGCGCAGGGCGAGGTCGAGGCAGCGACTAACCTGTCTCAGGCCGCGGTGATGCTGTCGAACAGCCCGGGAGCGCTGCATTTGCGCACGTTGAGCACCATCAACGACCTGTCGTCAGACGATTCGAACACGGTCATCTTCGCCGTCCCGCTTGAGGTGCTGCGCGCTTTCGAGACAATCGCTAACCTGAAGAAGAAGCCGGAGTAGGTTGAAGAGAGAAAGACTAGGAGTCTAGGAGACCAGGAGTCTAGGAGTCGGAGGGGGTTGTCATGAAACGCCAGCGTTTCGTTTACCCACAGTTGAAGTAAAACACAGACAGTCTGTTTCGCGCCGAAACAGGCTGTCTTTTTTAGCTTCCGACTGTGGGTAAACACAGCACATATTTAAAACTTTTTAGCTCTTTAGCTCCTCGGCTCCTTAGCTCCTCGGCTTGACCCCATCTCCTGACGGTGTAATAAGTGAACCCAACGGCTTCGGCCGCCTGTCCTTTAGAAGGGAGTCCGACATGAGAGCGTTTGCTTCATCGTTTTGTGCAGTGGCAGTGGTCGTCGCCGCCATGGCCATCGGTTGCGATGGGAACAGCGCCAACCGTACGGTCACCGTTGACGTCGGGACCGACCAGACGGTCAGGACCGAGGTGAACTGCGACCTCCCGGGCGGGGGTTCCAAACGGGTCGTTTCTGTGGCCGTTTGGCGCTACGGCGACCGGGTCGAGGTGCAGCTGACGCCGGTGGGCGGTTACGAGCTCTCGTGCGCCACGGTCTGTATCAGCGGGATTTCCAGGGATCCCGAAGAGTGCACTCCGTGGGCGCGGCTAGAACGCGGTGGGGAAGGGAGCCTCACCGCGGAGATCAATGATTCCATCGGCGAGATCAGATACTGCGCACCCGTATACCATGTGCACATCCGGATGCATGGGGCGATCTGCAGTACGGGACAGTGACAGCGTTTTCCGGCCATCCGGCGCCATCCTCGCGCCGGTTTTGTTATTGAGTCGATGAGACAAGGAGTCCAGGAGACGAGGAGTTTAGGAGTCTAGGAGTCAAAGAGACTTATTGACTCTTGGCCTCTCGGGCACCCCCTCCACTTGTATCCTTTCCCCATTCATCATAGAATTATACGGTAATCTACTGTCACGAGTATGCCTAAGAAAGTATTGTGTATTGATGACGATCCGTTTTACGCGAGTCTGTATCGCGAGATCCTTTCCCGGAGGGGATTCACCGTGGAGCACGCGTTCGACGCCGCTTCCGGTTTCGATGCGGTCAAGAAGTTCAAGCCGGACCTAGTCACGCTTGACGTCATGATGCCAGAGAAAAAGGGCATGCTGGATGGATACGGATTGCTGGAGGTGCTGCGCGAAACCGTCGACTACAAGGAGCTGCCGGTAATCATGATCAGCGCTCTCGGCGAGGAAAGCGACGCGAAAAGGGCTATGGAGCTGGGCGCGTCCTCGTACATTCCGAAACAGAAGCTATCGCCGGATTCCCTGGTGGAAGAAATCAGCAAATACCTGAAAGACTGACGATGCCAATGACCAGGCGACCAGTCCTTACTGGATCAACTGCAAGGGCGACCGCCGCGCACAGACCGCTGGCGGTCGTTTTGGTTTGCCTGCTGTTCATGACGCTGCTCGTTTTTCCCCGCGTCTGTCTTGCGCAGGAACAGATGTCGCAATCCGACGATCCGACCCAGCAGCAGGACGAGTTTTATATCGGCCAGGTGCTTGATGTCATCGATGAGGGCGCGGAAGATCTGGGCGGCGGTTATATCCAGCCGTTCAGGACCGTCCGGTTGGAACTGTTGGACGGACCGAGAGAGGGAGATGAGATGACCATCACGCAGTATGGCGAGGGCGTGAGCGCCGAAGGCGGCGAGATGGAGCCGGGCGACAAAGTCGTGGTCGGCAGGGGTCCGACCGCCGACGGTGAAGGGTGGTTCATCCTGGATCACTATCGTATTCCGGCCGCCATCATGGTTTTCCTGTTATTCCTGGGTTTAGCGGTCGCCTTCGGGCGCTTGAAGGGGTTGACCGCCATTGTCGGCCTTCTTTTCAGCATCGGCGTACTGGCGCTGTATGTCGTACCTGGAATCCTCGACGGGAAGAGTCCTCTTGTCGTCAGTCTCATCGGCGCCTTCGTCATCGCCGTGTTTTCGTTGTTTCTCGCGCACGGTTTCAATAGGCGGACATCGATCGCTCTTTTGGCGACGTTGGCGACCTTGATGTTGGCCGCGGTATTGGCCGTGGCGTTCGTTTCGCTTGCCAGGCTGACCGGCCTGGGTTCGGAGGACGCGTTTTATCTGAAATTAGGTCTTGGGGAGATAAATCTGCGCGGTCTTCTATTGGGTGGCATCATTCTGGGGTCACTTGGAGTCCTGGACGATATCACGACCACGCAAGTAGCGGCCGTGAACGAGATCAAGAAGGCGAATCCGGCGTTGTCGTCGCGCGAACTTTATAGGCGCGGGAATTCAGTCGGTGTGGAACACATCGCCTCCATGATAAACACGCTCGCGCTCGCTTACTTGGGTGCGGCACTGCCTCTGTTTCTGCTGTTCGCCGCGAATCAGTATCAGCCCTTCTGGGTGATAATGAATAGTCAGATTATAATGGAGGAGGTGATGCGTACGCTTGTCGGAAGCGCCGCCCTGGTCTGCGCGGTTCCGGTCAGCACCCTCCTGGCGGTGCATATGTTGAATAAGCCCAACAGTGTGACAGTTGAAAAGCCAAACAGCCTTTAGGTTCTTTAGCTTTTAAGCTCTTAAGGATATGGACCAACAACCATCCGAAATCGATCTCAACGATCTCGCGCGAAAGATCGACGCGACCTACCGTTCCGTCGAGCGCATGCGCAAGTTCTTCATGTGGACGCTGATCATCACGGCGGTGATGTTCATCCTGCCGCTCATCGGAGTCATTCTGGTCATTCCGATGTACCTGAACATGCTTAATGGACTAGTGGCGATATGATGCCGAAGCGCGACAGCGCGACAGCGCGACAGCTCGAAAGATTGAGGAAAATGTCGTCATGTTCGGCCGGAAGGCGGCGTGGGTTCACGTTGATCGAGGTCCTGGTGGTCGTGGCGATCATCACCGTCATCGCGACCGTGGCCATCGTCGCAACGAGCGGCGTCCGGGAGAAAGCCAGGGACGCCAAACGCAAGTCGGATCTTTCCCAGTTCGGACGCATACTCCAGTCCTCGTGCTATATGCCGGACGGCGGGGCGGGAGAGCACGACTTGTCAATAATCGTTCAGGAGCTTAAGCTCAAATATCCGCAGTACGCCGCTGCCATAGCACGGACGCCGAAGGACCCCAAGAGCGGGACCGACGAGGATACGGGCTATACGTACGTCGTCACCGCGGATGGGAAAAAATGCGCCTTTTATGCTAACCTTGAGTATGAGGGGGAGAAGGTGACTCTAGGGGCGCTTTCGGCGCCGACGCCGGGCGGCGGGAACGGAGTGCTCCAGGCGACCGGCGCGCCCGGGCGCAATGGTACGACATTATATTTCCAGGTATCTAATTGAACTTGGTCTATGCGCGTAACGTTGTCTAACGACAGTCTGACGTTGCATTTCACGGTCGCCGAGAAGATCTGTTCGTGCAGGGGGTCTATCGAGATTTCCGCGACCCACATCCGCGAGGTGAGGTCCGGAGTCCCGGAACCGCGTTTGCTTGAGGTTCGCGTACCCGGGACGTTCATCCCTGGCGTCATCAAGGCCGGTACGTTCTGGACCAGGTCGGGCAAGGAATTTTGGTATGTGCGCCGGGGGATGCCGCGATACGTAACGATCGAATTGTCGGAGGAAGCGCCGTTCAGGCGGATGGTGCTTGGACTGGCGGACGGGGGAAACGGATTCCTGGATGATCTTAAACGCCGCGGCGTCGACGTATCACTCGAAGACTCGAGGACTCCGGTCGGCGCGGGCGCACGATAAAAATATGGACATCAAAGAACTGACCAGCGATGAATTGAAGGGGCTCATGGACGAGGGCGCGGCTTTCGTGCTGATCGATCTCTTGGGAGAGAAGTCCTACGAAAGCCTGCATCTGCCCGGAGCGGTCGCCGTCAATCCCGGCGAGGGTTTCGTGGAAAGGGTCGAGGGGTTGGTCGGCGGCGATAAGAGCAAGAAGGTCATCGTCTACGGCGCCAATTTCAAGGATGAACTCTCGACCGCCAAGGCCTGGGACCTCATCGGTTCGGGCTTCAACGATGTAGCCGATTTCAAGGGTGGTCTGAAAGATTGGGCCGCAGAGTTGTATCCGCTTGAAGGATTGCGCGCCCCGAAGAAGAGTTAGCGGGTTCGATAGCCGAAAGTTTGACAAGCATGGTCCGGCCGCAAGCCGGACTTTTTGTCGATGTCTGACTCTCGGCTTTTGAGATTTCGGGCATTTTTGCTATAATTCCCGTAGCGATTTAATCCACGATGACTGATAACCACGCATTTTTATGCCCAAATGGAAGATCATCCTTCCGGTGCTGATCGTCGCTGTGGTGGGCTTGGTCGCCTATTTGCAGCTGACGATGAAGGAGGAGGCCGGTCCGGCCATACCAGCTCCGGGCGAGGAAGCCGCTGCCGATCTCGGCGGCGAGATGGACGTCACCGGAGAGGAGGACGTCGACGTCCAGGTAGATGCGCTCGTCAACGCCCTTTTGGACGAGGCGGCGGTGGAGGAGTCTGACGCCGGAGACGGCTCGGACGCGGTCACCGCATTGTCCGGCGGCGAAAGCGAAGAAGAACTTTTCATCGTCGAATCCTATGAATAGCAGGAAAGCGATCAAGTTCGTGGCCGGTGCCGCAGTGGTATTGCAGATGCTACTGCCGGTAGCCGCGACCGCGCAGAACGATGATGCGGGTACGAGTACCGGGAGCGGCAGGTCCGCGCAGGTACGCGCGAGAGTCTGCGACCGTCTGGTCCAGTTCGGTGAGCGCGCAACGGAGCGGTTTCAGGAAGGCAAAGGCCGGATGTCGCAGGTCGGTGCCGACCTGGGCGGACGACTGTCCGAGAGGCATGCCAACAGGATTGAAAGGCTGGAACAGGTCCGGTCGGCTCACACGGAGCGCCACACCGAGCGTTTCAATCTGTTGCTGGCCAAATTCCAGGACAACGACAGGAAAGAAGCCATCCTTGAGTTCCAGCAATCGGTGCAGACGGCTGTCGACGCCCGTCGGGCGGCATATGACGCCGCCATCGAGGCTTTTTGGGCGGACGCGGGCACCGTGGTCGACACCAGACGGGCGGCGGTCGATGCAGCGGTAGCCGATTATGAGGCGGCCGTGAATGCGGCGGTCGCGTCGGCTAAGACGGCATGCGACGGCGAAGGAGATCTCGCGACGATCCGCAAGGAACTCAACGCTTCATTGGAGGCGGCCCGCGACTCTTACAGGATTGCGATCCAATCCGTGAAGTCTTATGCCGACATGGTCCAGGAGCTGGTGGATGAGCGCAACGCCGCGTTCGAGGCGGCTCGCGACGCGTTCCAGGCAGCGCTTGAAGCGGCCAAGACGACGCTACACGAGAAGCTTTCCGCCCTAGTGCCGGAAGGTGACGATGATGCCGATGACGATGAGGATGAGGGTGATGATGAAGATGTCGGGACTGATACGGGGACGGCATCGTAGCGCATGAGAATCCGAAGCGGGTCGGTCATCCGGCCCGTTTTTGGTACGCCAGGGTTGACGCCGGCACTGCCCTATGATAAGTTCGGACGTTCCGGAAACAGAGGTGGAATATGCCGGATGAGGAGCTGGTACCTTGCAATTATCGTTCTTTGGTCGAGTTGCCGCTCGGAGCGGCCGAGCGGATCAACGATCTCCCCGCTGATACCGAAGTGACCGTCAGGACGGCGTCCGGTTCGGAGTACGAGTTGTACGTCCTGGAGCCGGAAGCGCGGCAGGTGATGATTTCGGGCGGCGTGTTCGGCGAGAAGCCGATTGAGGCGACGATCAACGGGGCGGTGCTGGGAGCGGATGGAGGTCCGCTGCACTGCGGTTGGATCAAAGTCGGATTCTCGCTGGAGATCACCTTCGATTCCGAAAAGTATGCTGGATTCAATCCGCCGGTCCGCACTTCGCCGGTCATGGAGATCCTGGTGAACGGCAGGAAACTCGAACCGCGGAAGCGGTGGAGCTGACTGCGACACCTGAGGCGTCCTAAAAGGCGCCTCTTTTTCATTGGAAGGGCTTGCCCTGCACCCGAGCGAAGCCGTGAACCGTCCATCGTATTCAGGTTCACGGCAAGCGAGCGGTGCAGGGGAGAGGGTGACGAGCTTAGAAGCCAAGAAGCTTAGGAGTCAAGGAGTAAATCGGAGAAACGAAAATTCCGGTACTGTCGTGATTTTCAGTGCTTCTTAGCTTCTTAGCTCCTGTGCTTCTTAGCTTGATTTACTCTTTCCATCTTTTCACACCGCAACGACGCGCGCGTTAAACAAAAGCCGGATACGCGCGCGCATCCGGACTTTAGAAGATGGAGTGGATGGGGCTGGAAGGTCGCGACGTGTCCCTCAAACGGGATACGAGACATGCGGCCAGCTCCGTCCACGGGTTCAGTCTAGCACAGGACTTTAATCATTGTCAAAATGGGGACAGGGAAGCATGACAGCGCGAAAGCTTCCCGCCTCTGGCGGGACCCCGCCTTCTTTGATGCCGAGCTTCGCTCGGCTTGGATATCTGTGGCGGGGCGACGGCGCGACAGATCGGCTGTCAGGCTGTTGAACTGTCGTGCTGTCGCGCCCGGCGACGATTGACATCCTTCTGGGCATCTGCTAGCGTCAAAAAGTATGGATTCAAGACATATGTGGACCAATCTTATCTGCAAGGGCTTCGTCGGCTATCAGCCGGCGTCGTTCGCGTTCCCGGTCCGCATGATGTCTGAACCTCCGAAAATGCCTTAAATAAGGCCATTTCAGACCTCAAACGGCCCGGGTAACCCCCGGGCTTTTTGGTGGCCTGAAGAAAGAGGAGGAGAAGTTGAAACCATCGACAGCGTACGTTCTTTTCAATTCGGCCATGGGTCTAGTCATGGGTTTTACGTCCACGGCCTACGCGCCGTTCTGTTTGAGCATCGGGATGACCCTGCCGGAGATCGCGTTCATCAACGCGATATTCTGGGCGGTCGTCGTCCTCGGCGAACTCCCGACCGGGATGCTCGCCGACGGCAGAAGCCGCGCCTGGTCATTGCGGATCGGGGCCGCGCTTGCCGCGGTAAGCCACGTCGCCTACGCGTTCGTCCACGGATTCTGGGGCGCGCTGGCCTGTGAGTCGATCATGGGGATCGGACTCGCTTTCATGTCCGGAGCCGATCAGGCTTGGATTGCTGACGCTCTCGCGCGCCGCGGAGAAAGCGGCGACTTGCGCAAGGTCCTGGCGACGAGCGTCGTCGGGAGCGGGATCTGTTGCCTTGGCGGCGGTGTAATCGGCGCGTTCATCGGCGCCGAGAGCCTGCGGCTGACGATGCTTTCCAGCGGAATCGCCTGCCTGCTCTCGTTCGCGATCGCCATGTTTTTCATGAACGGCGACGGTGAACCGACCGAGCGCGTCAACGAGATCGAGGCGCTGCGATTGAGCGTCGGAGCGTTGCGGCGAGAATCGGGGCTCGTTTGGGCGATGGCCGCGGCTTGCGCCGTCGGTCTCAACCTGCCGTTCAACCACTACTGGGCGCCGTTCTTCGGCGGCATGACGGGGCAGAGCGGTCTGTCGTTCATCTGGGTCGTCATCTACGGCGGCTGCGTCTTGGGTGGCGCGCTGATCAGGCGTGGAGCGTGGCGCGATGGTAACGAGGCATCGGGCGTCGTTGCCGCTATCGTGCTCATGGGTGTCGGCATGGCCGGCGCCGGAATGGCGGCGGGACTTGCGGCGCCGCTGCTTCTCGCGCTCGTTCATGAGATCGGGCGCGGTGCTTTCAGGCCGTTGATCGACACGTTCGTCCAGCGGCGCATCGATAGCGCCTTCCGGGCCACGTACGGTTCGCTGCAATCGTTCGTCAGCAAGCTGGGATACGCCTTCATCCTGTTCTGCGTCTGGATCTTCAGCCGGGGGAGCGAAGCGGATCCGCGGCTCATCACGACGACTTGGTGCGTGAGCGGCATCCTGATGGTCGTCATCGCCGCCGCTCTCTGGGTCTTTCGACCGAAGCGTTCTTGAAGACAACCGGCTTTTAGCCGGTTTTTTCTTGTTGATGCTACAATGGCGGCGTATCTATGCATAAGATGTTGAAAGATGATTTCTTCGACCGATCGACGCTCTTAGTCGCACGAGAGCTGTTGGGCAAGTATCTGTGCCGGAAGCGCAGCGGCCGCGTCGAAGCGTCAATGATCACCGAGGTCGAGGCATATGACGGTCCGCATGACCGCGCGTCGCACGCCAGCCGCGGGAAGACTGCGCGTAACGCGCCGATGTTCGACGAGGCCGGGGTCTGGTACGTTTATCTGGTGTACGGGATGCATTGGATGCTGAACATCGTCACGGGCGGAAAGGATTATCCGGCGGCAGTGCTTATCCGCGGGGTCGAGGGGATAGCAGGACCGGCGCGACTGACGAAAGCGTTCAGGGTCGACAAGCGTTTCGATGGGGTTCGCGCGGGGCGGAAATGCGGACTATGGATAGAGGACAGGGGAGTGCGCGTGCCGCGTTCGCGGATACGCAGGACGCCCCGCATCGGCGTGGATTACGCGGGAGAGTGGGCGGGGAAGCCATACCGGTTTATGATTAGCGGGGAAGCGGGGAGAGTAGCTAAATAGTGCCACACAGTTTTGGTACAAGACTGCGTGGCACTTTTAGCGTCGAACTGTGGATAAAACAGATCTAAAAAACAAAAACCGCGCGACAGGAGTGTCGCGCGGCGCGTGTTCAGTGTTTCGCCGACTCGAGTGGACCCAGGAACTGCGACGCCCGCTCCACGCAGCCGCCGTAGCCTTGTCGATCGGCCACTGTCTCGAACAAATCGAGGATAGTGGCGCATTCCTCGGCGAGTCCGAGAGAGACGAGACGTCTGCGCATCTTTTCGAGCGCCTCCATCTCAATTTGCCGGATGCGTTCGCGGCTCACCCCGAAGCGCTTCCCGATCTCGATAAGAGTGTCGCCGGGGTCTTTGATGATCCGACATTCGATGACGTGTCGTTCGCGCGGCGTCAGTACGGACATCGCCGGGACGAGGATTTCCGAGGCCCGGCTCGTGGTCCGCGCGGAATCCGTACGGTCTTCCGGCATCAGAGATTCGTCCGGAATCACGTTCTTGTACGTGACCGCGTTTGACCCGTCGCGCCCGCCGTCGCTATCGATCTCGTGCTCGAGAGAGAGGTCGTGTCCGGACCGTTGATGCATGATCACCGCTGTTTCAGTCTCGCCGATCCCGAGCTGCTCGGCTACATCCGCGACGGTCGGTTGATGTCCGGAAAGCAGAGCGCGCTTGTACAGCGTCTTCATGATGCGATCGCAGGCGGTGGCCCGATGTACCGGGATGCGGATGGACCTTGACTCGTTCTCAAGCGCGCGTCTGATGTAATGCTTGATCCACCAGACCGCGTACGTCGAGAACTTCACCTGGTTGGTCAGCTCGAATTTCTCCACTGCCCGCACCAGGCCCAGCATTCCCTGTTGGACCAGGTCTTCGTAATCGAGGCCGCGGTGGGCGAATCTTCCCGCGATCCTGAAGACGAGACGGATATTTGATCGGACCATGCGGTTGAGCGCGCGATGATCTCCCTGATGCGCGCGGCTGATGAGGTCGCGCTCCTCTTCCCGTTTGAGCAGGCTCGTCTTCGCTGCTTTGCGGTATATCGTGTCATCGAAGGAATCGTTCTGCTTCTTCATTTGATCGTCCTCCGGACAGGGTTATTGGAACGAGCGATATAGGAACGTAGCAGATGAGGGAGGGAGTGTCAATTGGAGGGGAGAAGGGGAGGAGGGGAGAAGATTTCTACATGACTTCTCTCCTTCTCTCATCCCCCCTTCTCTCTTATATAAAAACCCGACTTCCGTCGGGTCGCGCTTCAGAAGGCGCAGGCGTTTTCGAAGCTGTCGTCGAAGCCGTTGCGTCCGTGGCATCCATGGATGAGCTGCAGGGTCAGGACGATGTCGTCGACGGAGAGAGCGGCCGTCATCAGGCCGAAGACTTCGCTCATCGCTAGGGGTTCATGCTTCCAGAGTGTGACCCGATGCGGCTGGATTTTCGGGTCGCGGAGCGTTCTCATCATCTCGCTGCCCTGGAGGCTGCGCCGGATCATTGCGGCACGATTGGTGTCGTCCAGCGCGTCGATCGCATCGGCCATGGCAGTCAGCACGACGGGCCACGAGCGGGCAATCGCCACCGACGACTCCGGACCGGTCTCTTCGATGGCCAGGAATTTCTCGAGGGACGGGCTCTCGTCGCCGTCAGCCCCGATTCTCTCGGACGCTTCGAATGAGACTGTGCCGATCTGTGCACCGCGCGGTGCCTTCACCGCATGGCGCATCCCAGCCATCTCCAGACAGCGCTTCCGCATCCGGTACCACGCTGCCGTGGTGAACTTCGCCCCTCGTCCCGGGTCGAACGTCTTGTCGATCGCTTCGAGCAGTCCCTCGAGCGCGGCCTGGAGGAAATCCTCCATGGGAATCCGGTTCGAGTAGTCGTACTCCATCGAGCGGGCGAAGGCGGCCGCAAAGGCCATCATCTTGCGCACCAGGGTCTCCCTGGCCTTCGAGTCCCCGGATCTGGACTTGGCGATCAACTCGAGTATCTGCGTTTCAGTGCATGGCGTAGCGGACGCCTCGGCGCATATCCGGTTCAGATATTCTGGCGGTCGTTTTGACCATGACATTTTCGGCCCCTTTCGGATGAAGAGGACGGCATTATCAATAGAACGGTCTTTTACGATGCCGGAAAAGACGGACAGTGTCAACATCGGAAGCTGAATGGCCGAAAAGCTCCTTAGCTTTTAAGCTTTTGGGCTTTTTATCTTCGCTCACAGTCGTTGAAGCACCGCAGACCGCATGATATCTTAGATGTTGATATGAAGGCGCAGATCAGAAGCAAAATCATCGACCTGCTGATAGTCATTTTGGTCCCGATCCTGTTCATGACCAGCTTGGGCATTTTCAGCGCGGTCAGGCCGCGGAGACCGGATGGCGGCGTCACGCCCGGGCACCTCAAGCTCGTTTATGAGGACGTGAAGTTGACGACCGAGGACGGTCTGGATCTGGCAGCCTGGTATGTGCCGAAGGTCGGCGATGCCACGGACGCCGCGATCATCGTCCTGCACGGTTATCCCGCCGATAAAGGCGACATGCTCGCGAGGGCGAAATTCCTCACCGCTGATTTCAATCTGTTGCTCGTCGACTTCCGATACTTCGGCGGAAGCGATGGGGCGTATACGACCTTGGGAGCGACCGAGGGGCGCGACCTCACGGCGGCGGTGCGCTGGCTTGAAGGCAAGGGGGTGAGGAAGATCGGCGTCTATGGCATTTCGATGGGCGGCGCCGTCGCGCTCATGGGCGCGGGCGATCCCGGCCTGGCGATCGACGCGGTCGTATCCGAGGCCGCCTATTCTGATCTGCGAGAAATGGCAGGTGAGGTATTCAGTCATATCGGACCTTTGGAGATACCGCTCGTCTTCGCGGCCGATCTGGCGTCGGGGCTGTTCTTGGGGACGAATCTCGAACAGGTCTCTCCGGCACGGGCGGTCAGGGGCATGCGCAAACCGGTCCTGATCGTCCACTCCAAGGGCGATCAGGTCATGAGCTTCGACAACGCCGTACGCATCGAGAAAGCACTGGTCGATAATCCACAAGCCGAATATCTTTTCTTCGAGACAGGCGATCATGGTCAGGCCTCGACGGAATTCGCGCAAGCCGTAGGCGAATTCTTCAGGAAGAGCCTGGTCGTGGATGGCGAGGAAAGCTCTGTGGCCGCCCCCGCGGGTCAGTAATGATGGAAAGCCGAGGAGCCAAGGAGCTTAGAAGCTAAGGAGCTTAGGAGCTGAGGAGCGCAGGAGTCATTCCTGTTCTTTTTGACTCCCGAGCTTCCCGTCTTCTCTTTATCACGATAAACTGTCATCAGCTCCTAACCGACAGCATATGAAGATAGAAAGCCCCGAGTTCCAGCACGAAAGCGTCATACCGTCGAAATTCACCTGCGATGGCGAAGATGTCGCCCCGCCGCTCAAGATCACCGGCGTCCCCGAGGATGCCAAGACCTTGGCGCTCATCGTCGACGATCCGGATGCGGCCTCGGGTGCCTGGGTGCATTGGACGGTCTGGAACATACCGGCGGAAGCGTCCGTCACGATTGAGGGCGGATTGCCGGGGGGCGTGATGCAAGGCGTGACCAGCTCCGGCAATATCGGTTATGCCGGTCCGTGTCCGCCGTCGGGCACGCACAGGTATTTCTTCAAGGCGTACGCGCTCGATAGCGAGCTCGACTTGTCGCCGGAAACGATGGCCGAGGCGCTGATGCAGGCGATGGAAGGCCACACCTTGGACAAGGCGCAGCTCATCGGGCTTTACGAACGCTTGTAGCCACGCGGCCATGGCCAAACGTCTATTCTTGGCGGTTCCACTTCCTGGTTCTGCGGCGGCAGCGGCGGCGCGGTCGTGCGATTTCTTGCGAGACCGATGCCCGCGCGCTCGCTGGACCAGGGAAGAGAATCTGCACGCGACCGTGCTTTTCCTGGGCGACGTGGAAGATGTGCAGCTCGATAGGTTGGCGCCGGCGTTCGGGGAGGCTTTCGATCCGGTCGCGCCATTCGGTCTTGAGGCGCACGGCATCGTGCCCGGACCGTCGGGCCGCCGTCCGACGATGCTCTGGATCGGTTTCGGTGACAGCGCGGAGTTTTCGGCGCTTTCCGGTGCGGCATATGACATCGCTTCGCGCGAGCTTGACCTGCCGCTTCTGCGCGACGAAGCCGCGCCGCACGTGACTCTGGCGCGATTCAGGGACGGGTTGCCGACGCCGTGCGCCCTGGCGGCCGGGCAGGTCGCCTTCAGTGCGACTTTCATTGCGGAAGAGTGCGTGTTGTTCGAATCGCGATTGTCGGCTGATGGCCCGACTTATATTGAACTAAATAGGTTCGCCTTCGGCGGACGTGACGCATAACGTATGGATATCAATCAACTTCAATTCCTGCAGCAGAATGCCGCGCTTATGATGCTACTTTCCGTCTGGACCATCCCATGGAAGGGTTGGGCGCTTTGGAAAGCGGCCAAGAGCGGTAGCAAACCGTGGTTCATCGTCCTGCTTCTGCTCAACACACTGGCCATCCTGGAAATCTTATACATCTTCGTGTTCAGCAAGAGGAAGAAGGAAGCGGAGGAGCCGGCGTAGGATGAGGAGGTGAGGATGGCGGCGGAAGGATCAACTCCGCGCCCGTCTCACTCATCCCAACTCCTGAAACATCGTATTTATGTTGGCGAATGCATTGATCGTCTTGGTCGGGTTCGTGCCTCTGGTGAAAGGTGCGGACATGTTGGTATCGGGAGCATCGTCGCTCGCCAAGAGACTCGGCATCTCCACGCTGCTCATCGGCCTGACAATTGTGGCGTTCGGCACTTCCATGCCGGAGCTGGTGGTCGCCGTCTTTGCTTCGTTTCGAGGCACCTCTGACATTGCCATCGGAAATATCATCGGCAGCAACATCGCCAACATCGCGCTTATATTGGGTTTGTCGGCGTTGTTCATCCCTCTTCAAGTGCGCGAATCGACCATCTGGAAGGAGATACCTTTCGCGCTGTTGGCCGTGCTGCTCGTGGCCATCATGGCAAGAGATTCAGTGCTGGACCGGACGGCGGGCGACATACTCGGCCGCGGAGACGGGCTGGTCCTGCTGTCGCTTTTGATCGTCTTCCTCTATTACATCTTCGGGATGGTCAAGGGCGGCAGAGCCGACCTGAAAGACCTGCCCAAGATGAGCACGCGCAAGACCGCCCTGTTCATCATCGTCGGCATATTGATGCTCGTCGCCGGCGGCAAGGTGGTCGTCGATGGAGCCGTTGGCCTGGCGGCGGCGCTCGGCATGTCTTCCCGGTTCATCGGGTTGACGGTCATCGCCATCGGCACTTCGCTGCCTGAACTGATGACTTCCATCGTCGCCGCTCTCAAGAAGGAGCCGGACCTCTCGGTCGGTAACATTATCGGTTCGAACATCATCAACATCCTTTTCGTCCTGGGTATCAGCGCGACGATACGCCCCCTGCCTTTCTCCACCGCGGTGTTTTTCGATACCGTCTGTTGCATCCTCATCACGCTCCTGCTGTTCCTGTTCATGTTCATCGGCAGGAAGCATGTGATCGATAGATGGCAGGGGGCCAGCCTCATCGCACTCTATTGCCTTTATATCGGTTACGTTTTCGTCAGCGGAAGAGTATGAACGGATACCATGACAAAGCGATCGAGGCGGTGGCCGCGACGTTGAGCACGGACCTGGATAAAGGCCTGACTTCCGTCGAGGCCGGATCGCGATTGGCGAAATTCGGGCGTAACGAGCTGCCGAAGGAGAAAAAGCCGCATCCGCTGTGGCTGCTGCTGGGTCAGTTCAACAGTCGGCTGACGTACGTGCTGTTCGCCGCGGCGATCATCTCGTTCGTGTCCGGGCAGCACAACGATGCTTACGGCATCCTGCTCGCGGTGCTCGTAGACGCCGGATTCGGTTTTTGGCAGGAGAGGAAGGCCGAAAGCGCGATCGAGAAGCTGCGGCAGATGGTGATATTCGAGGCGACGGTGTTGCGTGACGGCGAGGCCTACCGATTGGATTCGGCGCTCTTGGTCCCCGGTGACATCATCCTGCTCGACGAAGGCGACAAGGTCTCGGCGGACGCCAGGATCGTGACGAGCAAGGATTTGCGCACCGATCAATCGGCGCTGACCGGCGAGTCCTCGTCGGTCCCGAAGTCGTCCGAGCCCGTGTCGGCGGAAACCGGCGTCCCCGACATGGCCGACATGATCTGGATGGGAACGTCGGTCGTGGCCGGGACGTGCCGGGCGGTGGTCACCGAAACCGGCACCCGGACCCAGTTCGGGGCGATCGCCGTTTCGCTCAAGAGCATAGAACACGAGAAGGCGCCGCTCGAGGTGCGCATCGATGCGCTCGGCCAGACGCTGGGTATCATCTCCATCTCCCTGGCAGCGATCGTCTTCCTTTTCGGATATTTGCGCGGCACGCCTATTTCGGAGATGTTCTTCTTTGCCGTGGCGCTCGTCGTTTCCATAATCCCGGAGGGTCTGCCGGCGGTGCTGGCGGTGGTGCTTGCCATCGGCGTGCGTCGCATGGCGAAGAGGAACGCCATCATCAGGCACGTACCCTCGGTCGAGACGCTCGGCATCGCCGACGTCATCTGTACCGATAAGACCGGGACCTTGACCGAGAACAAGATGACCGTGCGCGAAATCGCGACGGCCTGTCTGACGTATCAGGTCACGGGAGAAGGTTGGGAGACGGAGGGCGACTTTCTCATGGGCAAGAAGAGGATCAGGCCGGCGGAGAACACGCAATTGAATCTGTTGTTGAAGGTGGCCGTGATCTGCAATAAGGCCCGGCTCGTGAAGCGCGACGGGACCGTTTCGGTGATCGGCGATCCGACCGAAGGCGCGCTCGTGGTCGCCGGCGCGAAAGCCGGATTCGATAAGGAGGAGTTGATGGGGGAGTATCGGCTCATCGATGAGATCCCGTTCAGCTCGTCGAGGATGTACCGGGCGATGCTTGTCGAAAGCACGGACCTGCGCGGCCATGCCATCAGGCAGATTTTCACCGTCGGCGCGTTCGACGTGCTGTCCGAAAGGAGCGTCTGCATCGTCGCCGAAAGCGGGCAGATCTGTCTGCGGCCGGACGATCTGGTGTGTCTGGGGGCGGCCAATCAAGGCATGGCTGAAGAGGCCATGCGCGTCCTCGCCGTCGCCTATCGCGATCTCGATTCGGGCAGGGACAGCATCAGCGATCAGGACATCAACGATCTGTCGTTGCTCGGTCTGGTCGGCATGATCGATCCGCCGCGCGAGGAAGTGGCCGATGCGGTGAGGGATGCCAAGCGCGCCGGCGTGCGCATCATCATGGCGACCGGCGACCAGAAAGCCAC
>Ga0265297_10002561_pt1 | contig 36347 bp, 33 predicted proteins | sample Munlanlwell13791_FD_192502 | JGI IMG/M metagenome (GOLD analysis project Ga0265297, IMG submission 192502) | Leachate microbial communities from a municipal landfill in Southern Ontario, Canada - Leachate well 137-91 | ecosystem: Engineered > Solid waste > Landfill > Unclassified | place... | reverse complement strand
GGAGGCGGGAAGCCTCAACCCCCCCCCGCCTCGTGCCTCCCGCATCCCGCCTCTTGCCAAAAAACCCGCCATCTTCTATACTCCCTTCGCAGTTGACATACCATATATTAATTCAACCCGCTGCGGCGGGGCTTGGCGGTCCGAATGACGGACGGCTGGGCTAACGAAAATTTTTGTTATGTCAGACACAAATGATGCCGTGGCGGCGAAAGGGACGCAATCGGCCTTCAGGGAAATGATGGAGGGCAAGGATTTCCTGGAGATTCCGAAAGCGGGAGATGTCGTCAAGGGCACGGTAATAGCGGTCGGTAAGAACGAGGTGCGCGTCGATATCGTCGGCTATCGCACCGGCGTGGTGCGCGGTCGTGAAATCGTCGACCCGTCGCGCGAATTCTCCGACGTGAAGGTGGGAAATGAGATCGAAGCGACGGTCATCGATCTCGAAAACGAGTTCGGCGATGTCGAACTGTCGTTCCGTTTCGCCGGCCACCGTAAGGCTTGGGATCATCTCGCGGAACTGTTCCGTTCGGGCGAGTCGGTCGCGGCCAAGGTCACCGAGGCCAGCAAGGGCGGTCTGCTCATGCGCCTCAACCACATCGCCGGCTTCCTGCCGGTATCGCAGCTCGCGCCGGACAATTACCCGCGCGTCACGGGCGGCGACAAGGGCAAGATCCTCGAGAAGCTCAAGAAGTTCGTCGGTCACGACATGGAAGTGCGCGTCATCGACGTGAACGAGGACGAGGAGAAGCTGATCGTCTCCGAGAAGGCGGTCTGGGAAGAAAAGCAGAAGAACGTCATCTCCAAGTACAGCGTCGGCGACGTCGTCGAGGGCGAGGTCAGCGCGCTGGCGGACTTCGGCGCGTTCATCAAGTTCGACATCCTGGAGGGCCTGGTGCATATCTCGGAGATCGCCTGGCAGCGCATCGACCACCCCAAGAATCTGCTCAAAGTCGGCGACCAGGTGCGCGCCGAGATCATCGGCATCGAGGGTTCGAAGATATTCCTGTCGATGAAGAAGCTCGTGGACGACCCGTGGAAGATGGTGGATGAGCGCTACCGCGTCGGCCAGAAGGTCAAAGGCACGGTGCTCAAGGTCAACCCGTTCGGATTCTTCGTCGAGCTCGATCCGGAGATCCACGGCCTGGCGCACATCTCGGAGCTGTCGCACAAGCCGGTGGACGACCCGCACAAGCTCGCCAAAGCCGGCGACGTGCTGGAGTTCATGGTCGTCTCCATCGAGCCGGAACAGCACAGGCTCGGCCTGTCGCTGAAGGCGCTCGAGGATGAGCCGATTGAGGAGACAGGAAAAGCGACGGAAGAAGAGGAGAAGAAGGCCGAAGAGGCACCTGCCGAAGAAGCGCCCGCCGAAACAGAAGAGAAGAAAGAGGAATAGTACGGCAAAAAGACCCTGCGCAAGCGGGGTCTTTTGATACAAGGGTGGGATGCGGGAAGCGGGAAGCCTCAAACCTCCCGCCTCGTGCCTCCTGCCTCCCGCAGGGAGTCACATATTATATAGAACCTTGACTATCATCAATGTTCACGCGAAATCTTCAGGCGCGACGTCAGGCGAGATGTCGGTCCAAAATCTAACGGCCCGATTCAGACATTCCGACCGCCGGGATGTTTTTTTAAATGATGGGGGCTTCCTTCCTACCGCCTCCCGCCTCAAGCCTCCTGCCATGAAAAAACTGCCCCCGTGTCGACGAAAGCAGTCTTAATGGGAGCCGATCCCGGGATGGCCGCGGGTTCAGTTCCCCGGGAACCGACGCTCGAGCTCGATTGCCGCCATGGTCCTCCAGGGCTCGTGGAACTGCCGCACCGAGCGCTGAAGGGACTTCAGGACGAGAGCCGAGCCATCGGACGATGCCTGGAGCAGGTCCAGCTGACCGACGTAGACCCTCCAGACCAGGTGCCGAACATCGCTCTCGCAGAGAATCGCCATCTCCAGCTCGGTGAGCTTGACGTCGTCGAGCTCGATGAGCGTCTTGGCGGCGATGTTGCGCCAGCGCATCTTCCTCGGATACGTCGCCATGACGACGACTCTGTCCCGCGGGAAGAAGCCCTCGGCGACCATCTTCAGGAGGTACTCGGCCTCGGACAGGCCGACCTTCTCGTGGCTCTTCTGTTCGTTGAACCAGACCTCGAACGATTCGAGCAGGCCGTCGAATCCTTCGACAGGCCGGTCTGGATCGCACCCTGCCGCGAGAGCCTGGACTCCACCGTGTGTTAGCATTTTGAAGGTCCTTTCCGCGCACCCCGTAGGCATGCGACAAAGCAATATAACCGGAAATGGCGGGGGTGTCAAGGGAGCGAACGACCGAGGAGTACAGGTGAGAAGGAGAGAAGGGGAGAAGGGGAGGAGTATATCATCAATGCTTCTCCCCTCCTCCCCTCCTCCCCCTCCTCCCCCTCGAGGATCACTCCGCTTCCCTTGACCGAACATCATGGCTATACTATACGTACTTAGAGCGAAATACCGATTTATGAAGAACGTCACCAAATACATCACTAAAAACCTGGTCATCTCCGTCGTCGTCTTCCTGGTGATAGCGGCGCTTTTGAGCACCTACAACCTGTCGCAGGAGAAGCCCGAGGAGATCCAGGTCAGCCAGCTCGTCGCGCAGATCGAGGCGGGCGAGGTCAAGACCGTCGTCGTCAAGGGCGACGCGCTCGAGATCGAACTCAAGGACGGCACGAAAGAGGAGACCAAGAAAGAGGGCGGCGAGTCGTTCACGACCCTGCTTTCCAATTACCAGGTCGCGCCGGAGAAGATCGCGGCCGTCGAGATCGACATCCAGGGCGAGAGCGGCTTCGGTTACTGGATGGCGGCGCTGCTGCCGTTCATCATCCCGTTCGGACTGATCGCGCTGTTCATCTGGATAATGATGCGCCAGGTGCAAGGCGCGAACACGCGCGCTATGTCGTTCGGTTCGTCCTCGGCGCGCGAGATACCGAAGAACAGCAAGGACCGCATCACTTTCAAAGACGTAGCCGGCGTGAAGGAAGCGAAAGAGGAGCTCGTCGAGGTCGTGGAATTCCTGAAGAGTCCGAAGAAATTCATCCAGCTCGGCGCGAAGATACCGAAGGGCGTACTGCTCATGGGTTCGCCGGGCACCGGCAAGACGATGCTGGCGCGGGCGGTCGCGGGTGAAGCCAACGTCCCGTTCTACCACATCTCCGGTTCTGAATTCGTCGAGATGTTCGTCGGCGTCGGCGCATCGCGCGTCCGCGATCTCTTCGCCAAAGCGAAAAAGAACGCGCCGTGCATCGTGTTCATCGATGAGATTGACGCGGTCGGACGCCAGCGCGGATCGGGTCTGGGCGGCTCGCATGACGAGCGCGAGCAGACGCTGAACCAGATCCTGGTCGAGATGGACGGCTTCGACCCGAACCAGGGCGTCATCCTGCTGGCGGCCACGAACCGGCCGGACGTCCTCGACCCGGCGCTGCTTCGTCCGGGCAGGTTCGACCGCCGCGTCGTCCTCGACGAGCCGGACATCAACGACCGCCAGGCGATTCTCGAGATCCATGCCAAGGGCAAGCCGATCGAGAAAGGCACGGATCTGCGCCGCATCGCGGAGCGCACGCCCGGATTCTCCGGAGCGGACCTCGCCAACCTGATGAATGAGGCGGCGATACTCACGGCGCGCCGGAACAAGAAGGAAATCACGATGAGCGAGCTCACGGAGAGCATCGAGAAGGTGCTTCTCGGTCCGGAGCGCAAGAGCCACATCCTGTCCGAGAAGGAGCGCGAGATAACGGCCTACCACGAGGCCGGACACGCTTTGGTGGCGCACCTCATGCCCGACGCCGACCCGATACACAAGATATCGATCATCTCGCGCGGCTCGGCTGCGGGTTACACGCTGAAACTGCCCATCGAGGATAGACGCATGCACCGACGCGCGGAATTCCTGGCCGACCTGGCGATGTCCTTGGGCGGCTACGTCGCCGAACAGGAGATCTTCGGCCGGAATAATCTGACCACCGGCGCATCGAACGACCTGCGTCAGGCGACGCGTCTGGCGCGCAAACTGGTGACCGACTTCGGCATGTCCGAGAAGCTCGGTCCGCGCACCTACGGCGAAAAGGAAGAGCTGATATTCCTCGGCAAGGAGATCCACGAACAGCGCGACTACAGCGAGAAGGTCGCGGAGCGGATCGATGAGGAGATCAGCGCGCTCTTAGGCGAGGCCAGAGAGACTGCCACGCAGCTCATTCTCGACCATCGTGAGGACTTGGAGAAAATCGTGAAGGCGCTGCTGGAGCACGAGACCATCGAGAAGGAGGAGTTCGAGAAGCTGATGGGAAAAAAGGGGGACTCGACGGCTGGAAAGCTCAAGAGTTGAAAAACCTGACAGATATACCGAGGCCGGCCGCAAGGTCGGCTTTCGGTTGCGGAGCGGGATAGCGGGAACCGCCCCCGGCCCAAGGCGGGGTCGCTAAGCGGGAATCGTTCGGCTGACGCCTCACTTAGCGGGAAGAGTCCCCTCCCTTACTCCCTCCCCCGCGACGCGGGGGAGGGATGGGGTGGGGGTTCCCGCTCTTCCCGCTTTTCCCGCTTTCCTATAAATGCTAAACTGTCCATAGCTAGCACGCGGCCGCACTCGGCTGCACTCATCACCAGGAGGACTATGCCTACGAAACGCGACGCGCTTCCGTTCTACCGCCAGATCCTAGGCGACGCCTGGAGGCTCTCAATCACGCATAAGCATCTCTGGATTTTCGGATTCTTCGCCACCTTCATCGGCTTCGGCGGAGTGTCGGAGATCATGTTCGGCATCTACGACAGGATGACACGGCTGCTGCCGCAGGTGGTGGGTCTCAAAGAGACGCCGCTGATGCTCCTGCCCGGCTTCGCGACCATCCGGGCGATGCTCTCGATGTCGCCGTACCCGGCGGTGTCGATGCTGATCTTCTCGGTAGTGATCCTGCTGTTCTTCGCCGTCTTCGCGGCCGTGGTTTCGGTGGCCGCCGGCGCTCTCGTCGGCAGTATCAGGAAGATCGAACGCGGCGCTGAGCCGACCCTGGTCGAAGGGATCAAGATGGGAATCGAGCCGATCTGCCGGGTCTTCGCCGTCAACGCCATCGCCAAGATCGGGATTCTGGTGTTGTTCCTGCTGACAAGCGCCAACTTGGTGCATCTGCTTTCCGACCGCAGTCTGGTCAGCGGCTTCTTCTACCTGCTGTCGTACGTCGTCTTCACCCTGGTAGCCATCGCCATCGCCATCATCTCGGTCTACGCCACGATCGCCGTGGTCGTGGACAAACTCCCGATAGTCCCCGCCTTCGCCAATGGCTGGAACATGCTGAAACGGCACTGGCTGGTGAACATCGAGATGGTCATCGTCCTGCTGTTCATCAACGCCGGACTTTCGGTCGTCGCACTGCTCCTCGCCATGATACTGTCCGTGCCGCTCATCTTCCTGTTCGTGTTCGCCGCACTGCTGAAATCGACGATGCTTCTGACCATCATCATGACCATCACGGCCATCGTGCTGATCGCACTCATCGTGGTCATCGGCTCGTTCGTCACGACGTTTCAGGCGACGTCCTGGACGCTGATGTGGCTGCGGCTCATGAAGCATCTCCCGACGCCGAAGATCATCAGGCTAGCTTATTGGCTGCAGACGAAGCTGAAGGGCTGACAATGCTCATCCTAAAGAGAAAGGCTCCGCCACGTGCGGGGCTTTTTGAATAGCGGGTATCGGCCGGCGTGCGCCGGCCTAGCGGGGTCGCTCGCTGCGTCACGTCGTTCGCGAACGACATGACTTCGCTCGCTAGCGGGAACCGGTCGGCATTCGCCGACCTAGCGGGAAGAGATCTCTTCCCGCTCTTCCCGCTTACCGGCTTCTACCCGCTAAGCTATTTTTATCCTAAATGGTATAATTAACGGGTATGGCTTCCATTGAAGACCTGATCGGGAAGGGCAAAAAGAAGAATCCGGATCCCAGCCAGCCGACCGAACAGGAAAAACTCCAGGAAAAAATGGAGCAGATCCGCCTCAAGGAGAAGGAGGCGGAGACTAAGGCGAAGGCCGCTTCGCTCGGTTTCGAGCACATCGATCTGTTCGGCTTCCCCATCTCGCCCGAGGCGCTGGTGCTCATTCCGCGCGCCCAGGCCAAAGCGGAGAAAGTCCTGTCCTTCCTGTACTCGGGCGAGGAAATCCGCATCGGCGCTGTCGATCCGTCCAGACCGATCATCGAGGAGATCAGGTTCCAGGTCGCCGAACGCGTGCATGCCAACGTCAAGGTCTACATGATCTCCGAGCATAGTTTCGAGACGGCTGAGAAGCTTTACGACGCCCTGCCCGAAGTGAAGGAAATCGTGAAGGGGGTCGAGATCAAGCAGGAGGAGATCGAGCGTTTCCAGCGGGAGATGAAGTCGCTGTCCGACCTCGACGCCATGGTGCAGCAGGTGACGACGACCGACTTTGTCGTGCTGGTCATCGCCGCGGCGCTGCAATCCGGTTCGTCCGACATCCACATCGAGGCCGGAGAGAAGACGATCGTGGTGCGCCTGCGCATCGACGGCATCCTCCAGAAGGTGGCGACGGTGAAGAAGGATCTCTGGACGAGGATCGTCAACCGCTTCAAGCTCATCTCCGCGCTCAAGCTGAACGTCACGACCGTGCCGCAGGACGGCCGCTTCACCATCTTCGTCGGCGGCGGCGAGAAGGTGGACGTCCGTGTCAGCACGCTGCCCACGGCCTACGGCGAATCCATCGTCATGCGTCTGCTGAAGCCGTCGGCCATCAGCCTGGCGTTCGAGGAACTCGGCATCCGCGGCAAGGCGTACGAACAGCTGAAGCGCGAGGTCGGACGACCGAACGGCATGATCATCACCACCGGTCCGACCGGTTCCGGTAAGACGACGACGCTGTACGCCATGCTGAAGAAGCTGAACGACGAAGAGACCAAGATCATCACTCTCGAGGACCCGATCGAGTACAAACTCGAAGGCATCAGCCAGTCGGGCATGGACAAAAGCAAGGACTACTCGTTCGCCAAGGGACTGAACTCCATCCTGCGCCAGGACCCTGACGTGATCATGGTCGGCGAGTTGCGCGACCTGGAGACCGCGGAGGTCGCCATCCAGGCGGCGCTGACCGGCCACCTGGTGCTATCGACCATCCACACTAACAGCGCCGCCGGCGCGGTGCCGCGCTTCCTGTCGATGGGCGTGAAGCCGTTCCTGCTGGCGCCGGCGCTGAACGCCATCATCGGCCAGCGCCTGGTGCGTCGCGTCTGTAAAGAATGCGTGCAGGAGGATGCGCCGGACGCGGACACGCTGCAGAAAGTGAAGGACACGCTCGGCAAACTGACGCCGGACTCCGGCTACCAGGTCGATTTCGATCACATGAAATTCTGGAAGGGCGGCGGTTGCGACGTCTGTCACGGCACCGGTTACAAAGGACGGATGGGCATCTACGAGATTTTTGCGATGACGCCGAAGATCGAGCAGCTCATCCTCTCCGGACAGGTCTCGGAATACCAAATGCAAGACATCGCCATCGAGCAGGGCATGATCACCATGGCACAGGACGGCCTGTTGAAAGCGCTCGACGGGATAACCTCGGTCGAGGAAGTGTTCAGTGTGGCGGAATAGGAAAGCTTAAAAGCTGAAAAGCTAAAGAGCTGAAAGCCCATAAGGTGTCCGACTGGCGGTCGGACGCTTTTTAGCTTTTGAGCTTTTCAGCTTTTTGGCTCTTGGATTAAAAAGACCCGCACCACGATGGTGCGGGCGTTTGTCACTCGATTTCCTCGAGGTCGATGTCGACGTCGAAACCTTCCTCATCCTCCATCTTCATCGGCTCGACGATGTTCGGCTTGAGCGCGTCCGGATCGCCCAGGACAGGCAGCGCTTTGCCGTCCAAGTCCTTGTCACGGCCCAAGAGCCGCGCCATCAGGACGAACATCTCCCGCTCCGCCTCCCGCATGAACCTCCGATCGTAGTCGTCTGCCTTCGTCACGCAGTGCCTGCTCTCGTGCATGAGCGCGCTCAAGAGGCGCGTGAACGGGTTGAGCTCGGTCTCGCTCTTCGCGGCTATCCAGATCTCCTCGTACAGCGTCTTGCCGATCCCGGCGAAAGCGCTGATGCTCTTCCGCATGGTCTCGTCCGCCGATAGGTAAAAGACGATGGGAAGATGCGCGCGCTCGGGAAAGAATCTGGCGAACACTCGGAAGGCGAGCCTGAAACGCCGCTGGCTCTTTTCGCTGAAGCCGTCGAAACGCAAGCGCTTGATATCCGATATCACCGGCACCAATTCCCGCGCGTGCGGCAGACCGAGCGCCTGGCTGAAGAAGCCGTGCAGGACGTAATCGATCTTGACCGGCATGAAACCGTAGAGCTGTCTGGCATCCTCGTCGAGCGCGGTGTTGCCGGAAGCGATGCACAGCCTGTCCCACTTGCAGAGATCGTGCAGAGCCTTCAACCAGACGGCCCTCGCCTGTTCATCCAGCTCCGTGACAGTGCCGAGCGCCTCCCTCTCGGTCTCGGCCTTTCCGGCGAGCACGTGCTCGAGGATGCCCCTGACAAGGCTCTCTTCCCCGATCCCGGTGATAAGCCGACCGAGCGCGCCCCGGTACTCGCCGTACCTCTTGATGGTCCGGTCTTCGGAGACGAAACGCCGGTCATCGAGGCTATAGTCGAACAGCGACGAGCGGAAGATGATGTCGGTCTCGCAGCTGGCGAGCACGCCCTGCACGAACAGCCGCGTCATGTCCCTCTCCGACTTGGGCGCGATGAAACCGACTCCGGACACGTCGAGCTTCGCCAGATCCTTCGCCAAGAACTTGAAGTATCTCTCCGGACGGTCGAGCACCTCGTCGATCTCGTCGGTGCGAGTGATGAAGACGCAGGTGTGACCCTCTGGCGCGAACGTCTGTTCGATGACCGTCTCGATTGAGAATTCAAGATCCTCGTCGCGCGCATTGCAGATGAACTCGCGCAGGACCTTGAACGCTTTGGCGTCGTCGTCGCCCATGGGCTTGTCCCAGTCGCGGAACGCCGTGAGTGAGATGTTCCACGGGATGTGATGGTTGCGCACGCCGCCTTCGCCGTCAGGCACCCAGTAGCTCAACACGATCTCGTCGGCGGTCTTACCGTCGCCGAGAGTGGTCCTCTCGACCTCGAATCGAAGGACGTAAGGACCGAGTAGGTCGTTGGACGCGATGGCCACGTCGAGGCCGAGCCGGAGTGCCGCCACAGTGGCGAACGCCGTACCCGTACCCCACTGGCCGATGACATGACTGCCTACCGGCTCGTCGTACTTGGTCGTGAAACCGACCAGCCGTACGGCGTCGCGGCTCATGTTGCCGCGATTGGAGATTTTAAGGTACATCGAACGCCTCCTTTTTTGGCGATACTACCAGCCCCTCGAGGGCCTGATTTGACCCTAGCAGGAGGGCGAGGGGGTTGTCCACCCTTGATGGAGCGGGGTCATGGCCTGCGGCCGTTAGCGGAGTCGCCCGGCTGTCGCCGGGCTAGCGGGGTAGCGGGGAAGAATGGACGATAACTTCCCCGCTTCTCCACTTCCCAGCTATTCCGAAAAAAAGACCGGCCATCCAGATGGATGCCGGTCTGAAGCGCGACGCCTTAGTCGCAGTACCCGGGAGTAGCGCACCATTGCCGCCAGAAATTCCAGATGCGGCGCTCGTAGTACGTGGCGCTTTGTGCGCCGGCGTACTCGTTCACGGCGTACCCCCAGCAGCCGATTGCCGGCTGTCCTCCCCGCGTCATACACGAGTCGAACTCGCTGCGGAGATAGTCCCCGGAAGCCGACATCGCTTCGCGGAGATTGTGGGGATCGAACACGCCGTCGCCGTCGTAGTCCCTGACGTGCGGACCCCAGCGATAATCTCCGCCTGATCGCCGGCGACAGACGCTGCTGGCGTTGTGCTGCATCGGTCCCATATCGAATGTGACCGACACGCGCACCGTACCGATGTCGCAAACCTGCCGGCCGTCACTCCGCCTCTGCGCACAGACTCGGCGCAACGACTGGTACCAGACGTCGCATTGGCCGGAGTCTCGACCGCGGGCGCGGAGCCAACGACGGCAGGGACTGCCGGACGCGACGAGCGAACTCGCAGTCGACCAGCGCTCCGACCACCCTCCCGGCAGACGCCTGGACTCATTCGTCCAGATGCCGTAGAGGATGCCGGCTGGCACGCCCTTGGCGTCCGCGACGCTCATCAGGATGTCCCGGTGCTCGTCGCTCACGCCGTTCGCGCGCTGCGGTCCGAGATGGCCGAAGCTGAAGATCGCGGCTGGAGCGCCGGCGACGCGCGCGTCGCGATGCCGTCGTCGTGCCTTCTCCCGCCTCTCGCGATTCCCCTCCATCGCCTCGACGCTGTCCCGCCTGGCCTCGGCCATCGCATCGACGAGCGTCTGCGGTTCTTCGCCGCGCACCCTCGCCTGCTCGCCGTGCCAGGACTGGACGATACCGATAACCAGGACGACTACGCCCAAACCGAGCAAACCGTGCAAGGTGCCTCCCTTCTATTATTAAGAACGCGTTCCGGTTCCCCGAAACGGCTAAATATAGCCCAAATGAGCGGTTTTGTCAAGGATGGTAATAAGGCTAAGGAGCCGAGGAGCTTAGGAGCCAATAAGAAAAGGGGCAGGTGTATGCCCCTTCGATGTGCCGAACTCTAACGTCGGCAGTAGCCTTTGACCGCGCACCAGCGCAGCCAGTAGCGTGTGGCTGTCCTCATGTAGCGAGGATTCTCCGTGCCGAGATAGCCGGCAATCGCGGTCCGCCAGGCGCCGGCGTCGGACACTCCGGCGGCGAGCGCCTCCTCGTAGTCGATCCGCACGTGCCGCGCCGCCGAAGCCATCGCGTCCGACAGCGTGTGCGGATCGTAGATGCCGTCATCGTCGTAATCGACGACGTGATCGCCCCAGACGCCGTCGGCCGGCGACCAACGCCGCGCGAGGTGCTGCATCGGACCCAACGCGATGGCGTACGAGGTGAAGACCCTGTCCGTGTCGCAGATGGCCTGCCCATCGCGCTGCTGGCTGCAGACGCGTTGCAGCGCCGCCCAGTTGTCGCGGCACTTGAGTATGCCATAGTGGCGCGCGCAGGCGCTGCCGTACCTAGGCATGATCTTCGCGCGATACCAGTCTCGCCGCAGCCAATTCTTGGCCAACCGTCCGGTCTCCGCCGTCCAGATCCCGACCAACAGTCCGGCCGGCACCTGGAAGTCGTCCGCCGCGGACATGATGATGTCCCGCTGCGCGTTCGAGATCCGAAGCGCTTTCTGCCGGCGTAGGTCGTTCCATTCCCGGATGCCCTGGACCTTCCTGCTCGCCGCGTCCGGGATGACGGCCTTGGCGTTCCAGCCGCGCGGGGTGAGGAACGCTGCGCTGTCGTCGCCCGTCGGCTGTTGCTCCGCCGCAGCGGAGGTCGCGACCGTGACCAGCAAGATCGAAAGTACTGAAATCGGCAGTCTCAATGTGCCCTCCGTTTCCGTGTCAGAAAACCGGCATCATGATGCCGGTTACCATCTTACCGAACGTGAAATTTCAGGCAACCTCTCAACCTTCGGTGATGACCCGCTCCTCCCCGTCACCGAAACCGAACCGCAGTTCGCGATACGCGGGACGACCGCGCAACGACGGCACCTTATCGGCCCACTCGATGACCGTGACCGTGTCCGAATCGGTGATGATGTCGTCGAAACCGATGGACCAGAACTCGTCCTCCTCCTCGATGCGATAGGCGTCGGCATGAAGCAGCTTGCGGACTCCGCGCGACGCCGCATCCGTACCGGTATCGTACTCGCGGAACAGGATGAACGTCGGACTCTTGATGTCGCGCTCCACGCCAAGAGCTTCGGCCAGGAATTGCGTGAAGGTCGTCTTGCCCGCGCCGAGCTCGCCGACGAGGCCGATGATGTCGCCGCCCCTAAGCTCGCCGGCGATCTTGGTGGCATATTCCTTCATCTGGTCGATTGTCTTGATGGTGATGGACATATTCTTTGCGGGAGGCACGAAGCAGGAGGCGGGAGGGAACTATATAATGATTACTTCCCGCTTCCAGCGTCCGGCTTCCCGCTTATCTCCCCAATTCCCACAACGGATCGGCTTCCGTCTTGCTCCAGTCGTCCGGTTTCTTCGACTTCGCCTGATAGTACCCGGCCATCGCTATCATCGCCGCGTTGTCCATACAGAACGGAATCGCCGGCATCGAGAACCTGACGTCAGGTACGCGTTCCGCGAGTGCGGCCTCGAGCGAACGCCGGAGTTCCGGATTCGCGGCCACGCCGCCAGAGAGCAGGACCGAACGCACTTCATTCTCCTCCGCCGCTCGCACCGTCTTGGCGACGAGTACGTCGACGATCGCGCGCTCGACCGAGGCCGCGACGTCCGACATGAACTTCGGCTCGCCGATCCGCGCCGCGTTGTCGCGCAAAAAATATCTGACTGCTGTCTTCAACCCGGAGAACGAGAAGCGCAGATCGTCCGAATGCAACAGAGGGCGCGGGAAATCATACATCAGCTGATTGCCGTCCTTGGCGAGACGCGAAATCGCCGGACCACCCGGATAACCGAGCCCCATCAGCTTGGCGGTCTTATCGAACGCCTCGCCCGCCGCGTCATCCAAGGTCGCGCCAAGCAGCTTGTACTTGCCGTGATCCTTCATCAGCAACAGCTCGGTATGCCCTCCGGAAACGACCAACGCAATCGCCGGAAATGGAACCCTCAAGCTTCCCGCTTCCCGCTTCCCGCTTCCCGCTTCACGTGGCAACCAATTCGCATACACATGTCCGGCGATATGATTGACCGCATAGAACGGTTTGTCCCAAGCCGCCGCGAGTGCGCGCCCGGTGTCGAGGCCGACCCGCAGCGACGTCACCAGTCCCGGACCGCCGGTCGCCGCGACCGCGTCCGTCACCTCCCCGAGCGCCCGGCCGTCGGCCTTACCCGTGATCTTCTCCGCCAAGATATCCAGGATGAGCGGCATCTTGGCCGAATGTTCGCGTGCCGCGATTTCCGGCACCACGCCGCCATACTTCTGATGGATCGCCTGCGACGCGACGATATGCTCAAGACGCGCGACCTTGCCGCGCTGCATCTCGAGATAGGCGACCGCCGAATCGTCGCACGATGATTCGATGCCCAAAATCCTCATAGTCACCCAGAGTATACCACGGCCGCCGCTTTGTCCACCGAGATGTGTCCCCCTCCAGGCTTAACTGGGGCCAGGCCCCAAAGAGAAGTGTCCCCCAGCCAGCCTTATCGGGGACAGTCCCCAAATTGACAAAGGGGCTATTCCGTGCTAATATCGAAACCGAATCCGCTTGAATCCGGCCGATGCGGCCCCATCGTCTAACGGTCAGGACACCACGCTTTCAATGTGGGAACAGGGGTTCGATTCCCCTTGGGGCTACCAACAAAACAGACCCTCCACCGGAGGGTCTGTTTTGTTTGGATGCATCGAAGGGGAATCGAACGGGGAAGGGGGTGAGGCGCGAGCCAGCGCAGCGCCGAACGGGCGGCATGGGCCGCCCCGGGTTCGGCGAGACCTTCAGCCCTTTGTCGAGCCGAACGAACCGGGAGGTTCTCACATACCGCTCATCCTTCAGCGCGGCACGAAAAGAATCGCGTTGGGCAGCAGGCGACCAGGGCCCACGACATACTCCCCGTCGAAGAGCAGCGCCGCGCTTCCCCCGCCGTCGAGATTCATGGCGTCCTGGGCGCCGAGCGCTGCTAAGATGTCGGTGAGGTCAAGGACTGTCGCGGACTTGGCGATGACGAGTTGCACGAAACGGTTGTCGATGCCGATCCCGCCGCGCGTCCCTTTGACGGTCTCCATGCCTTCATCCAGTTTCGGCTCGCTGTCCACGACGATGACGCCGCTTTCGATGAGCGACGGATAATTCGCGACCGCCGCTTCAAGCGTCGTACCGTTGCCGGATTCAAAGCCGGAGACCGACCCGAAGTCCTCGGTCCGGTGATAGAACCGGTAACGGCCGTCAGCTCCGAGGGTGAGCATCGGCCCTTCATGGACCGGCAGGCTCGACGCGTTCAGCATCGTCCGCGAAACGCTGTCGAAGAACGGCCAGAGGAACGAATTGGTCTTGGCCGCGCAATCGGCATAATCAGGCGGACAAAAGTACGTCCCGTGAATGCCGACGGTCGCGCCGTTGTCCTGCGCGTACGCGCCGAGCGACTTGGCGAGACATCCGTCCGAACAATCGGAGTCTTCCGCCGCGTCGGTCACCATGCGGAAGCGGCTCACCTGAAGCTTGATCAGCTCGACGGAAAAGGTGCCGCGCGAAGTCGCGACCGAGATCGAGCGTTGCGTGGCCGGCAGATTGTCGTCGATGCTCGGCGCGGCGGCAAGTTCAGCTTGAGGAGAAAAGTCGGCGACCGAAGCGATCTGAAGCCCGAAACTATAGTCAGGATAAAGCGAGTCGGGAATGTCGTCCGTCGTCTTGTTCCATCCCGGACCATAGAGCGCCGTGGCGGCCGATTCCGACATGACCCAACGCAACTCGCCGCCGAGCCCGACCGCGTAGGTCTTCGGGTCGGTCAGGAATTTCACGAGCTTCGAACCGGGACGATACACGACGTTCCGTCCGAGCGGCAGCGCCGCCATCTCGTCCGCTGAAATCACGCGCACGCCGGAAAAATCCGAGTACCAGGTGTAGTAGATCCTTTCGTGCGGGAAAGCGTGGCGCTTGCCGTCGTGGCCGTAAAAATAGACGGCCCTGCAGGGATTGGCGACATCGGCGCCAACCGGACATGCTAGCTTCACTAATGATCCTTGCGGGGCGGCTGCGAGTGTCGGCCATGGAAACAAGCACCAGGCGACGAACATCGCGATAAGTACGTATCTTTTCATACGCGGGAAATCATCTTCATCATACCACTCTCCCGCGGTTTCTGATTCCGCTGAGGAGAAACCTCTATTCTTTAATAAAATCCCTCCGTCCCGATCGGAACGGAGGGGTCATCGAGCCAGTCCCCTACCCCTTGAATATCCCCGCCTTATCGCGGTCATCCCTGCGCCGCATGGCCGCGTACCAGCGGCGATAGAGCGGGGCCGCGAGATGCAGAAGGAACGTGTACGCCGCGAAGCCGGCCATCATGAGCAGGTGCTCGCCGAATCGCGCGGCCGAGCCCGCCGCCATGGCCGCCGCTCCGGCGAACGCGAGCGAGACCGTCACTCCCGCCAGATAGTCGAGCGGGAACAGGCCGAACACCCACGGGCTCTTCGCGTGCCACCAGATCTCACGGCGGCTGAACCGTCCGGCGTAGTGCGGGTTCAGCACGAACCAGAAATAGTCCCAGAGCGGACACCAGACAAAGTAGAGCGCCCAGGTGCCGAGCTCCGCCGCCAGCGACCACTCCACACCCATGAAGAACGGCGCGTGGAAAATCATCACCGGCAGGAAAAACATGAAGGAGTGATAGCCGGTGAGCGGCTTTCCGCCGGTCAGCAATCCGAACGCCCGCCCGCAGAAGCCGTCCACCCGATACCACGTGGGCAGACGCTCCGCCCAGCCGGACTTCCCCTCGATCTCTATCTCGATGCAGGCCACCACGGTCGCGAACACTGACCAGAACAGGACGGTCGCAACAAGCGCAGCCATCGCCGGACTCCTTTCAAAAAGAGCAGGTCAATCTAAGCCCAACCGCCACGACCGCGCAATGTCCCCAAAGTGCCAGGAGCCGAAATACACACAAAATACAAACGCACCCTCGAAATAGGGTGCGTTTGGCAAATCAGAAACTAACTGTAGCTGTTTGTGAAACCTCGTTCGCGCCGTTTCTATACAGGTAGAAAGTGCATGTAATGACCCCTGAATTCAACCACTCGGCAAGCGTTAGTATGATGGGTGTCGCAGCGCTTTTATCGTCTAGATATGTACCGACTTTTTGATCAGATTGGCAGGCTGCACCGTAGGTCTCGGAGCCAATGAAGTTTGGCAGCAATGTGATCATCTCGTCGCCATGGGTAATCTTGGGGTTCGCGACGAATGCGGGTGCCGCTACGGGAAGAGTTAGGGTTGCTGTATCCGTATACCAGTCTTTGTCTGCACAGGTCAGAAAGTACGACCTTGTCGCTGGTGGATAGTCTACCGTTACTTCCATGTCACCGTTCGGCAAGCGGCCAACAAAAGGGATCTGCTGTAGCGGCGCATCAGTCACCGCACAGGTGGTCGTATTCTCACTAGTCCACGATATAGTGAAAGAATCGGTCGGGATAATCGTGTCAGTATCGATACTAAAGCTCGTGATTACTGGCCGCGGCGTAATAATCTCCACAGGAATCGCCTCAGACGGCTTGGGAGCTGGAGCGAACATTAAGTCATCGTGCTTCTCAATTGAGAGATCATCGGTGAGGAGCTTTAGGCGATCAAAATCACTCACATCAAAGATCGGACTACCGACGACATAGTTGGTGAAGAAGATATCGGGTACGTCATCAACTTGCTTTGCCCAATCGGCTCCGTAGAGCGATTCAGCAACCTCTTCACTTACAATCCAGCGAAGAGTGCCGAAGGCATCCACCGCATAAACTTTTGGATCAGTCGTGATCTTCACTAGTTTGGTACCTGGCCTATAAGTAACATTGCCTCCGATTGGCGTTGAGTAGAGCTGTGCATCGGTAACAGAAACCACGTCCTCAAAATCTGAATACCAGCTTTTAAAGACTTTCTCATTTGGAAAAACGTAGCGCTTACCGTCTGATCCAAGATAATACACGGAATCGAAAGACGGTGATTTAATGAGAACCCCCGCAGCAGCGATGGGCTCCCATGCCACCAAAAAAAGCATCGTAATAGTGAGAAGATACTTCATGTTTGGAATACGTAGAAGACTCTTTACTGCGCTTACTGTCGGGAAACTATCATGTTTGAACGCTTATGTCGAGCCCCGCAAGATTTAGTCGTCAGTGGCGGCATGGAACCTGTCCCCAAAGTGCCAGGCACCGAAATATGAAACGGGGCAAAACGTGGAAAAACGGAGCAAAACGGGGCAATACGAGTCCGTTTTCCCGCGTCTTGTTGCCCCGTCTTGCCCCAACATGGCGGCATGAAACCTGTCCCCAAAGTGCCAGGCACCGCCGCACAAGCGCTGATAAAAAATACGCCAGGAGGCGTATCTGTCGTCGAGTCTACTGCAGTCAGAACCCCGCCTGGCGCAGGGCGTCCTCGACCACGGAGAGCGGCACGTTCGTGGACCGGACCGCGCCTTGCGGCCAGGCGAAGGACACCGGCCGCTCGAACCTGGTCACGCGTTCGAAGAAGAATCCCAGATGGAAGGGCAGCACGAGCGGCTCGTCGTCACGATCCAAGAGACACTGGAGGCTGCCACAGATTTCGTAGAAGCTGACGGACCGCCTGACCTTCTCCCACGTCGTGTTGTTGAATCCGCAGACCAGGGCCTTCATCTCGGCCTTGGTCAGCTGACGGACGTCGACGAGGTCTGCCGCGCCGACGATCATGCCGCGCGTCGCGTCCTTCGGATCCAGATCGTAAGCGCGCGCGACCGGCTTGTCGACGCGGGTCGACGTGTAGAGCACCACCGGACCTCGATGTTTCCAGTTCCACGAGCGCGACTTCACCGCGTGCCCGTCGATGTCCAGCCTCCCGGTGAACAACAGCTCGTTGTACGGAAACGCGTTCGGGAACGCCGGAATCGTGGGGACTGCCTGGGGCTGAACCGCCCTTCTGCGTGCCGTCATGGCCACCTCCTGACACGTCGGAAACAGAACTGCGCCAACACTATCAGCGACTTCATCTGCGCGCAATAGCGCCGCCCGAGCGCCGAACGCGCGGCAGGATATCGCCGCATATGTTAAAGTTACCCGGTATGAAAGCTCTAGTGACCGGAGCGACCGGGTTCATCGGTTCGCACATGGTGGATCTCCTGGTCCGGCAAGGCCATGAGGTGACGGCGACCGACAAGCCGTCGTCGAAACGGACCTATCTCAATCCGAAAGCGGCCTTCATCCCGGCGGACCTGACCGACGCGGAGTCGGCCTCGGCTCTTTTCGCTTCCGGAACGCCGTTCGACCATGTCTTCCACGCCGCGGCGATCTATGACTACAGCTCGCCGCAAGACGAACTGGACAAGGCGAACGTGGACGGCACTTCCAATCTACTGACCGCCATCAAGAGACATTCCCCCGCGGCGACGGTCGTCGTCTGGGGCTCCGGCTCCGTCTACGGCGACACTGGCACGGAAGCCGCCACCGAGGAGATGCCTCCCAATCCCCAGAACAGCTACGAACACTCCAAGGCGAAACAAGAGGAGATCGCGCTCGCTTTCAGCGACGCGCTCAAGATCATCGTCATCCGCCCGGCCGCCGTTTACGGCCCGAGGGGCGCTTACGGCGCTTCGATCCTCATCTTCATGATCGCCAAGGGACAGATACCCTGCATCATCGGCGACGGGAAGACGCCCGCCTTCCTCGTGCACGTCGCGGACGTCGTCAACGCCGCACTGTTCCTGGCGGAGAACTACGACGCCGTCGGCGCGAAGATCAAGACCGATGTCCCGCGGACGAAGTTCATCTTCAACATCAACGACGACTCGACCTATTCTAACGAGGAGCTGCTCCTCTGGGCAGAGAGATGTCTCCGCGATGTCGGCCGGACGGACGTGCAGCTCCTGCGCGCCCACTGCCCGATGTGGCTGATCAAGCCCATCATCTCGTTGAACACCCGCTGGGCCAGGAAGACCGGCAAGCGGCCGCCCGTCGAACGGGATCTGGTCGAATACCTCACCCGCCCGATCCTGATGTCCAACGTCAAGATCAAATCGCTCGGTTTCCGCTTGCGCTACCCGGACGCGAAGATCGGCATCCAGGAGACCGTGGCCTGGTACAAAGAACACGGATTGATATGACCCTGCCGTTCGACGCCTTCATCATCGACTCGCTCATCATCTGTCCGCTGGCCGGCGTGCTCGTCGTCGCCGTCGCCGCGAGACTGAAGATGAGGCGCTTCATCCGGCCGGGGTCATTCCTCGCGTGGCTCTTGATCGTCTACATCGCCGCCAGCATCTACTACGACAAGACGAGCATGGCCGATCTGCCGCTCGTCGGCGACTGGTGCGCGCAGTTCGGATCGGGAAACAGCTTCATGTGGAATTTCGAGGCGATGGCGCTGTTCGGCAAGAGACTGGTCGCGGATATCCCGACCTATGAGCCCTGGTGGAACTGGCTCAACCTGCTGGCCTGGACGATTTTCCTGGTGATATACCCGCTCTGCATCTGGTTCGGGGTCGGAGTGGGCAAGATCCTCTTCGGCCGCTCGGACAGACAACTGGGAGTCGTGGGGCTACTGCCGTGGTTCAATAAACCCGCCGACGATTAGATTCGCGGGCGGGAGGCGCAATCGTTTTTTAACCGCTTCGTCGAAATGATGATGCGACTATGAATATGAATATAAGAGTATTATCTCTCGCGCTCGTCGGGGTGCTGGGCCTGGCCGCTTTCGCCTCAGCCGAAACGCTCGCCGAAAGGCTTAGCGGCACCATCCTCTTGCAGGTCCAATCCCACGGCGAAGCCTGGTACGTCGATCCTGTCGGATTGGAGAGGGTTTATCTGAAAGACGGGGCCGTCGCCTACGACGCCCTGCGGGAATTCGGCCTGGGCATCACCAACGCCGATCTGGACAGGATACCGGTCGGCGTCGAAGCCAGGTTCAGCGACGTCGATACGGACGGCGACGGGCTGTCGGACAAGCTGGAGGACGGCCTGAATACGCTGCCGACGGCCGCCGACACCGACGGCGACGGCGCATCCGACGGTCAGGAAGTGCTGGTCGACGACACCGATCCGCTCGGTACGGGACGCCTGACCTATGACGACGGCCTGGTCAACAGGCTGAGGGGCAGGATCCTGCTGCAAGTCCAATCCCACGGCGAGGCCTGGTACGTGTATCCCGAAGACGGGAAGCGCTACTACATGAAAGACGGCGAAGCCGCTTATCAGATCATGAGGTTCTTGAGCCTGGGCATCACCAACGCCGACCTGTCGCTCGTCCCGGTGAACGAATCTTTCGGCACGCAACCCCCGGCGGAAGGGCCGGCGATGGTCAGGGGCACCGCGGATCCGGATTTCATCGTCGGCGTCTACGACGAGGACAAGGCCCAGGCCGGCACGACCCTGCTCGCGGACAACCACGACACGGGCAATCCGAGGATCATCGAGATCAACATGCTGGGCGAGATCGTCTGGGAATACGACCTGCCGCAGGAACTGAAGAGCTACACCAATCCCGGCTTCGACGTCGAACGGCTGCCGAACGGCAATATCCTCTTCGTGCTGCCGAGAAAGGGCATCTACGAGATCACCGAGGACAAGGAAATCGTCTGGTCGCATCTCACCGGCAAGGTGTCGCACGACGCGGACAGGCTGCCGAACGGCAACACCCTGTATGTCTACGGCTCCGGAGATACCATGAACGACGCGCAAGTGGTCGAAGTGAATCCGGCTGGCACGGTCGTCTGGTCCTGGTACGCGAAGAACCATTACGCGACGGAGTTCGCCAGTACGTATGACGAGGGCTGGGCGCACACCAACGCCGTCACCAGGATGGATAACGGGAATACGCTGGTGAGTCCCAGGAACTTCAACCGGCTGGTCGAGGTCAATCCGGCCGGCGAGGTCGTCAGGGAGATCGGCGGGTCGATGATGGAGAAACAGCATGATCCCGCCATCTTGGCGAATGGCGACATCCTGTTCGCCAACCATACGACAGTGAACAAGATGATCGAAATCGACGGGGACGAGAACGTCGTCTGGGAATACGTGATAGCCGACAGCAGGATGCAGCCGGCGCGCGACGTCAACAAACTCCCCAACGGCAACTTCCTCATCACGGGCACAACGAAAATCATCGAAGTGACGCCGGACAAGGAGGTCGTCTGGAGTTTCGGCATCAAGGACATCAGCCAGTTCACCAGGGAGACGTCGCCGTCGCTGGGCTTCTACAAGGCAGAAAGGATCGTCGAATGAGCGGACCGCCGGCTGGAGCCGGCGGTCTTCATTTCTGGGCGATCTCCGCGAATCCAAAAGCCCCCGCAGAAGACTGCGGGGGCTGGTGAAGCGTTCAACGCTTGTCGCGAGGCGTCGATATCCGCGCTCACTTACCGTTCGGCGTCAGCTTATCGCCGCGCTCATCGACTGCCGGGAACTCCACCCAGAACGTACTCCCCTTGCCTTCCTCGCTCTCGAAACCGATGTTGCCGCCATGAGCCTCGACGATTGCCTTGGCGATATAGAGATCGATGCCGACGCCGTCCGGATACGCGGTCGGGGCGTTAGACGCCCGGAAGAAGCGCCCAAAGACATGCGGCTGTTCCGTTTTGGGGATGCCGATGCCCGTGTCGATGATGTTGCAACGCACCCGGCCATTGCGCCGTTTCAGCTCGATCTTCACCTTCTTCTTACCCTGCGCCGAGTATTTGATAGCGTTGTCGAGCAAGGATGATATCGCCCAGCGAGCCCGTTCCATATCCAGATCGACCGTCGGTAGCTCCGTCTTCGGGGCCACCACTTCACAATTCACGTCCTCGTGGCCGGACGTCTTCATGACGTCGGTCTTGACTGAGAGCACCAGTCCCAGCAGCGACGTCGGCATCATGTTCAACATCATCGGCCCGCGCTCGATGTCGAGCACGATATTCATGTTGTCGATCAGGCGCAGCACCTCGTAATCGCTGCTGATCGCCTGATGAATCAGTACCGCACCCTCGTCGGATATCTTGCCGAATTCTCCGGTCTCCAGACCCTCCATCGCCCAACGGATCCTGTTCAGGGGCGTCCTGGTGACGTGCGTGAGCGCCGTGATGAACCGCGATTTCAGGTTCTCGAACGAGCGGACCTTCTCTTCGTCCAGTCGGCGTGACGTGATGTCGCGCAGCGCCGTATGAACGACCTGCTTGCCCTCAATCTCCAAAAGAGTGAACGTCACTTCCGTGAATATGTCCGCACCGTCGGAGCTCCGAAGCGCCCATTCGGAGAACGCCCCGTTCTTCTCGAATACCTCGGCCAGCAGCCCCTTCGCGACTTCCGCTGACGCTACGCCATTCGGTTGCACCGGCGGTGCCAGATCGATCGGCGTCTTGCCGATCATGTCTTCCTTCTTCGCGAGTCCGATCATCCGCAGGGCTGCGCTATTGCAATCGACGATTTTCAGGCTTGGCGTCTCAAGCAGAACGATGGCGTCGTTCGAGCCGTCAAACAGCAGCCGGAGTTTGCTTTTTTCCTTCTCGATCTCCACGGTCCTGGACCTCACCAAAGCTTTGAGCCGCCTCCGGACGCCGTGCATGATGAGAATGTAAATCAGGACGGTCGCGAACGCGACTAGCGTGCCCGAAACCAGATACTTGAACCAGCGCGGGAACACTTCGACCCTCTCGATGATCCCACCCATGTGCCTCGTCAGGGACTGATGATAAACGCTGTCGTTGTCGGCTTTCAACTGACGTAAATTATAATCGATGCGGCTGATCAGATAGTCGTTGTCCGAGGCGCCCTTCGTGAACGCGTAGCGAAGCTCTGATGGGTCGAAAATGATGTTCGTCCGCCGGATGTCGTAATCCTTCTCGTTCGCGATGCCGAACACTCTGTTGACTACGCCGACGTCGGCCTCTCCCAGATCCAGCAGCTCAAACACGTCGCCGTAGACCTGCACGTCAATGATTTCCGCAGTTATTCCGAAGGAATCGAGCATGCTCTTCAGTCCCTGGACGCCGTCATACAGGATTCCACCCTTCATCGCGGCGATACGCTTGCCATCAAGATCCATTATCGATCCGATTTCGATACCCGGCCGGGTATAGAGGGTCCCCCAGTTGACCAACACGGTCTCCTCGTTGAAGTCGTACAGCCAAAGACGATCCTCGGATACCGCCACGTCGGGCATGATATCTATCTCATTCGCCGCAAGCCGAGCCATGCACTCGTCCCATGTGCCGTAGACGTACTCGAGTTCCCAAGCCTCCGCTTCGGCGATGGACCCCAGGATATCGGCGAACATCCCCTGCGCTGCGCCGTTCTCATCCCTCCAGATCTTCGGCTTGTTGTCGTAGAGACCGACGCGGACCTTCAGCGTTTCCTCGGCCGCCTCCGCCGGCTGAGGTAACGCCGGTACGATGAGCATGCATGACAGCAACAGAAATGCGGCGATGACACTCTTGAGACGGAATTTACGCATATTGATGGCCCATTATCCCTTAACAAAACCATTATACGCCGAAATCCGGTCCAGGCCCAAAAACCGACGCGGATACCGGACGGTCTGCTGCATCCGGCACATGCGACCGAAGCACGGCGCCCGCATTATGAAACTCCCCGGGGCAAGCCCCTGGGTATCTTTGCCCTACGGGCTTCGCCCGTCCCTAATCCTGCCGCCCTACCGGACGGCCGCCGTACCCCAAGGATGCATAGCGGCAGGCCTTGTGCCTGCATCGGAATCAAGATCGTATGTGGCAGGGACAAGCCCTGCCGCTACGGTCCCAAAAGGGCGGCGGGATTCGAGAGAGCAAGGAACCCCGGGCTTACGCCCGGGGTTTTGGCGAGCCCTGGATGGGATGCAGTGTGCCCGGCTGGAGCGATTCACGAAGCGAGGCGTACTGGGAAAGTACGATGAGCGAGTGAATCGCGAAACCGGGCGCAATGCGCCCAGTCCAGGGCTCGCATAAACAGAAAACCCGGCCGAAGCCGGGTTTTCGTATATCTGGGGGTTGAAGTTCGTCTAGGCTCAACAGTGTTGCTTAATCCTTTCGAATCTTCCGGACCTGTGCTCTCCGTAGTCAAATAAGTCCCAGGTGATCGATCAATTGCACAAGAGAACACCATACCATAGTTGGGGAAATATGTCAAGGGGTACAGGCTTATTCCGCCTTAATGATATGCGGCGAGTCGGCCGCTGGCCCTACGGCCGGACCGGTCGTGCTAATACACATATCCTTGACCCTCGTTGGCATCAGCCGCCCCGCGTGCCAAAAAGCCGCCTCTGGGGCGGCCTTTTTCATCTGTATCAACGGCGTCTCCTTGCGGGTCCGCGCGACGGCCCGCGGCCTCCACCACCTCCCGGCCGGCGTCCGCGCGGACCACCCGGCCCGCGTTGCGGCCTGCGGCGGTTGGCGAGAGTCGACGGCCGCTCAATCGGCGCGCTCGGCTCGATCGGCAGCTTCGCCGGCTTCAAGATCACGCCGGTAAGATATTCGATTCCGGTCACGAGCGGACCCTGGTCCGGCTCGGCGAACGCGATCGCCTTGCCCCGGTGTTCCGCGCGACCGGTCCTGCCGATGCGGTGCACGTAATCCTCGGCCTGCTCCGGCAAGTCGAGATTGACGACGAGCGAGATGCCGGTCACGTCGATGCCGCGCGCGGCGATATCGGTCGCCACCAAGATGCGGTACTCGCCGCTCTTGAAACCGCCGAGCGATTTCTTGCGCTGCGCCAGCGACAAGTTGCCGTGGATCTCCGCGGCGTTCTCTCCCACCTTCTTGAGTTCCCGCGTGATGCGCTTAGCGCCGAACTTGGTGCGCGAGAAGACGAGCACCGTCCCCTTCTCCTCTTTCAGGATGTGTCGGAGCAGACGGATCTTGTCCTGCTTCGGCACGACGAAAAGCGATTGTTCGACGAGCGCCGACGCGGTGCCGGAACGCGCCACTTCGATCCGCTGCGGCTCGTGCATGTACTGCTGGGCGAGGCGCTCGATCGGTTCGGGCATGGTCGCGGAGAAGAGCATCGTCTGCCGCTCCTCGGGTACGTTCTTCATGATGCGCCTGATCTGCGGAGCGAAGCCCATATCGAACATGCGGTCCGCCTCGTCGAGCACGAGGACGCTGATCTTCCCCAGATCGACCCAGCCGCGGTCCATGATGTCGATGAGCCGGCCGGGCGTCGCGATGATGACGTGCGGTTTCCGGGACGCCTGCTCCCGCTGGACGTTCATCGACGCGCCGCCGATGACGATGGCGGTCCGCAGGCCGGCTTTCTTCGCCAACTTCTTGTATTCCTCGTCCACCTGAAGGGCGAGTTCGCGGGTCGGCAGGACGACCAGGCCCTGCCCGCCCTCGCGCGCGATGCGCTGGATCATCGGGATGGCGAAAGCGATGGTCTTGCCGGTCCCGGTCTGCGCGATGCCGATGATGTCGCGCCCCTTAAGTCCGACCGGGATCGCTTCGCGCTGGATCGGCGTCGGCACAGTGAACCCGGCCGCCTTCAGGACAGCCAAAAGCTTCTCGGCGATGCCGAGTCCGTCGAAGCCCGAAGGCTCGCCTGATTGATGATTATTTTCTGATGTCATACTTGAGATGCGACCCGACCACTGCAGAATCGCATCCCTTGGTATGCATCTGAGTTCGAGTCCGGCCCTTGCGGGCATAGCCTTAATGGCCTTTCAAGAAATGAAGATACCATAAAAAGCTCTCCAGGTCAATATTTAGGCCGGAATCGCTTTGACAAGCGGCCCGCCCGATGGTAAAAAGCGATACCGGTCTTTGACACGAAGGGAGGGCGAAAGTGTGCACGCTTATCGTCTTTAAGGACATGAAACCAGGTCACCCGCTGATCGTGGCCGCGAACCGCGACGAGATCCCGGGTCGGCCGACGGCGGATCCGGACTGGATTGCGCCTGACACCTACGCGCCGCAGGATCTGGTCCACGGCGGGAGCTGGATCGGCGTCAACCGGCGCGGAATGGTGGCCGCGCTCACCAACAACTACCCGTTCGGACACCAGCGGGGACGCCGCTCGCGAGGACTCATCGTGACCGAGTCGCTACGCTGCGAGTCAATCAACTGGGCCAGGGTGTGCCTCTTCTCCGCGCAGCCGCGGACGTACAACGGATTCCATCTGCTGCTCGCGGACGGCAAGAACGCGCTCGTCATCTGGAGCGACGGCGAGAAGTATCACGAACAGGAGCTCGGTCCGGGATTCCACATCATCACCGGCGACGGATACGGACCCGGGCACAGCTACCGCGACCTGATGATCCGAGGCTTCCTGGCGGCGCACGGCAACGGCGTGCCGGACCGCCGCGACATCGACAAGCTGTTGTCGTTCCACGGCCCAGGATCGGCTGACGGGACCTGCGTCCATGGAGAAGATGTCAGCAAGGAGACGCTCTTCTCCATGGTCATCGACCACAACGGCAAAGGCATGTGGGCGGAGATCGACTGGCGCACAGGGCGGCCATGCGAGCAGGGTCCGTGGCGCAAGGAAGAGATCGAATTCAGGAGGTGAGACATGAAGCGCATGCTCGTGACGGCCGGCAGCACGGCCACGCACATCGACAAGGTCAGGGTCGTGACCAACATCTTCGGCGGACGGACGGGCGAACACATCGCTCTGAAGGCCGCCGAGGCCGGATGGCAGGTGATGCTACTTTCGTCGAACCCGGGCGGCGAGTCCCCCCGTCCCGAGTGGGTGCTAGAACGGCGCCGCTTCAAGACGTTCGACGAGCTCGCGGAGCTCATGGAGATCGAGGTTCGCGAGGGCGGCTACGACGCCATCGTGCATTCGGCCGCGGTCTCGGACTATCGGCCGGCCGGCGCCTATGTCCTCGGTCCCGACGGCCGTCCCGTGCCGCTCGCGACGGAGGGTCCGGACGCGGCAAAGATCCCGTCGTCGCACAACGAGCTGTTCATCAAGCTCGTGCCGACGTTCAAGATCGTCGACCGCATCCGGAAGCCCTGGGGCTTCAAGGGCAAGCTAGTGAAGTTCAAGCTCCAGGTCGGCATGACTGACGAGCGGCTGATCGAGATCGCCCGGCGCAGCATCGTCCAGTCGGACGCAGACCTGATCGTCGCCAACTGCCTTGAGTGGAGCCAGGTGCGCGCTTACGTCATCGACAGGAACGGGGGCGGCGCCTCCGTCCACAGAGTAGACCTGCCGTACGAGCTCCTGCGGAGGCTGTCATGAACGAACGACCAAGAATCATCCTCGGAGTGACCGGCAGCGTGGCGGCGAAACTGACACCGAAGCTGGTCGCGGCGCTGCAGGTCCTCGGCGACGTCGACGTCGTCGCGACAAAAGCGGCACTCTATTTCTGGGACCGCGCCGAGACCGGCACGCGGCTCTGGACCGACGATGAGGAGTGGCCGGGATCGCTCTACGTCAAGGACCAGGACGTCCCGCACATCAAGCTCGGCGACGAGGCCGACATCCTGGTCATCGCGCCCCTGACCGCGAACACGCTCGCCAAGATGGCGCACGGCTTAGCCGATAACCTGCTCACGAGCCTCTTCTTGGCCTGGCCGATCGACAAACCAATCGTGATCGCGCCGGCGATGAACACGAGGATGTGGGAGAACCTTCGGACGAGAGCGAATCTCGGCTGGTTCTGGGACCTGCACGGCCACAGCCGCGTCGTGGACCCGGTCGCCAAGAAGCTCGCCTGCGGCACGACCGGCAAGGGCGCGATGGCCGACATCGCCGAGATCGTAACCCGCGTCCGCAACGTCCTTCGGTTGAACTGACCTCGGAGCCCGCCACGGCAAGGCGGGTCTTTTTTATATGAGAGCGCGAGAGCGCGACAGCCTGAAAGCATGAAAGCACGACATTGAATCGGTCTTGCTCTCGAGCTTTCGAGCTATCGCGCTTTCACGCCTAATGCCGACCGATGCTGGTATAATGGACGCATGAAAGCTGATTACGGAAAACTCGCGACAACACTCGTGGTCGGCGGCTACTTGCTCAACGCGGCGCTTCGTCCGGAAACGGGCCATTTCATCGACGGCGCCAACCTGATGTTCCACGAGGCTGGGCACCTTATCTTCTCGTTCTGTCCGGAATGGATCACTATCGCCGCCGGCTCCGGCCTCCAGACCGCTCTGCCGCTCGCCATCGCCGCCTATGCCGTCGCCAAGCGGCAGTATTTCACCGCCGCGGTCGTGCTGATGTGGGTCGGCCAGACGCTCACCAACACCAGCGTCTATGCGGGCGATGCGCTGACGATGCGGCTCGATCTCATCGGCGGCGACGGGACGACGCACGACTGGAACCATCTGCTCTGGCGTTTCGGGCTGCTGCACCACGCGACCGCGATCGGCATGATATTCCGCTATGCCGGTATCGCGACCGTCGTCTGCGGCTTGGCTCTCTCGATCCGGCTTTCGTTCATTCGTCCGGCCGGACCGGAACGGACGCGTCTTGACGTCAGTCCTACCGAATGATACGGTTGCCCGTCGACGGCTGAAAAAGGAGGTTTTCGATGAAACAGAAGCTCACCGACAGGAAAATCTGGGGCCTGATCATCATCGGAGTAGTCCTGGCGCTGCTGGCTGCGGCCATCTGGGCCGGAGTCCGCCACGACGCCCAGAACCCGCCGCCGCCCTGTCCGACGACCCAGTACGGCGAGGACATCGTCGACTTCCACTGCGTCGGAGAGGACTTCGGGAACGAGCTCCGGGCCTATCGCGCGGCCCATCCGGATCTCGAGGTCGAGGCGATCTCCGGAGACGGCATCGGCACGCACGGCCGAAACAACGGCTTCTGGGTCGTCTTCAACCGGACGCCTTCAGCCGAAGGCTACCGGCAGGGTCTCTGACCCGAACGATACGCACGCGCCCGCCACCGGCGGGTTTTTCTTTTCACATTATTGACGGAATGCAGCCGATGCCTTATACATCAGACGGCTCTTTCTCACGGAAAGGATTTGACGATGCCGCGAGACATGATCGAAGAAGCTATGGAAGAGACCGACCTCGGCATCCTGGCCGCGATCCTGCGACACGCCTGGTGCTGCGAGACCGCTTCGCCCGGCGACGCGGCGGACTGGTCGGAGGACAACCCGGCCAAGGGCCAGTGCGCGGTGACCGCGCTCGTGGTCCAGCGGGTCCTGGGCGGCAAGCTGCTGCGCGGCGTGGTCGACGGCTTCGGCTCGCACTACCGCAACCTCCTGCCCTCCGGCAAAGTGAAGGACCTCACCTGGGAGCAGTTCCCCGAGGGCACCGAGGAGCCGGAGTTCGAGGAACGAGACCTCGACTACGTCCTGGGTTCGCCCGGGGCGGTGGCCGCGAAGACGCTCGAGCGCTTCGAGCTGCTCATGGACAGGTGCTCGGCGCTGCTCCACCGCGTGACGCGACGCATCCCGTGAGCGGGACGCGCCCAATCTGAAAGACCCTCTCCGTCAGGAGAAGGTCTTTTTCTGAACAGACAAAGGGGCAAAAGGTACAGAAGGGGCAGAAGGGCGGACAAATCGGAAGCGCATGCTTCTGCACCCTCTCCCGCTTCTGCCCCTCCTGCCCCTTCTCCCGCTTCCGACCATCATTCTATCCCGCTCGGCGAAGCGGTGTGCATACCGGCCACAAAATCGCCGACCGCCGCGCCCAGACAGAATTCAATCTGGAACTCGCCCCCTCCGGGAGTCGAATACATGTATTCATTCTCGGCCTCCAGACAGTCCCCGTCCCACGGCGTCGGCGCGCTCGGAACGATCCCCTGGAAGACATCTTCGCCCACGCTGCATTGCGTCTTGAAACCGCCCATGCAAAGCGAGTTGTACGCGCCGTCGCCCAGCACGACCGGCGTCGTCGCCGGCGGATAACCGTTGTGGTCGTTGTTGTAGAGTTCGAGCGACATCGTGATCTGTCGTATATCGGCGACGCGCTTGACGTCGCGCGCCTTCTGCCGCGCGTTGCTGATCGCCAGGACGGCGATGGACGACAAGACGCCGATGATGGCGATGACCACCAGCAGTTCGACCAGAGTGAAAGCGCGATTCCGTCCGGTCTGTTCGGGCATATACGAATATCATTGTAGCAGATAATCGGGATGAGGTGTGTCATATCGGCCCCGTTCGTCCCGGGTCTTCTTCAAACGCGCCTGACGCGCTAAAATATGGATGAAAGCTTAAATACAAGACTTATGTTCGGAAAAAGGAAACGGTGCGGGGAGTGCGGGCAGCTCGCCAAGTTCGCGCTATTGGACTCGCTTGGCGTCCTCGTCTACACGGCCGCGGTATCCTGGGTGATGTTGCACGGCAAGGAATGGTTCGGGGCCGATTCCGGCAACGTCCTCCAGCCGATAGCCGTGTTGCTGCTGCTGGTGCTGTCGGTCGCGGTCGTGGGCGTCCTCATCTTCGGCAAGCCGACCCTGCTGTATCTCGACGGTAAGAAGCAAGAGGGGGTGAAACTGTTGATCTGCACGCTGTTCATCCTGTTCCTGCTCACGGCGATCGTGCTGGCGGCTAACGTCGCCGTCTGACGCGACAGGTCATGATAAAAAAGACGCCGGCCGCAAGGCTGGCGTTTTGCGTCATTCTCCGCTTGCGGATACGGCGCTTTTCGCTTCGACGAAAAGCGGGACAGGAACGACGCCGATGATGATGACTGCTGGGTACTTCCCGGTCTCGGGAGCGCGGCTCATCATCCCCCGCAGCTGCGGGATGACCGACGTGAGACTCTCGACCAGCCAGGGCGGCGCGACTCCTCGCACCACCGGCCTCTTACCCTGGTCGCGGATGCTTTGCCAGTCCGCATCAGGACATAGCCGGTCGGTGACCTCTCTATTGACCGAGTTGTCGGCGTCGATGACGATCAGCACGATTCCGTCCTGCGAATAGCCGACCTCGAGCGCCTTGGCTAGATCCCGCTGAAGCGCATCGAGGAAGTACTGGAGCGTCAATTTCGCCCGCAACAACAGATCAAGGCCGATATCCATGAAATCCGCCTTTCTAATGACCGCTGCGCCAATCTTACCCCCGCTCCCCGGCCAGTCAATCGGAACGCACTGCGCCGCGCCTGCCCCGGCGGTTCAAACAAAAGACCCGAGGCTTTCGTCTCGGGCCTGGTATCACATATTTACGGCGACCGCCGGACGGGTGCAGTGAGCCCGGATGGACCGAGCGAGTGCCGCGAAGCGCACTGGATCGGTGCGGTGAGCGGCCGAGCGAGGGAATCCGGGCTCAATGCGCCCGGATCTGCGGTCGCCTCATGCCAGAGGGATACGGAAGCCGAAGGTGGACCCCTTGTCTCTCCCTTCCGACTCGACGATCATCGTCCCGCCGTGCGCGTCCACGAACTGTTTGGCGATGAAGATGCCCAACCCTTCGCCGCGCGACTGCAGCTTGACCGCCGACATTCCGCGTTCGAACACCCGGAACAGCGACTTCAGGTCCTCCTCGGTCAATCCCATGCCTGTGTCGGTGACGCGCACCTCGGCGATCTCCTCGTCCACCGAGATCGTGACGATGACCTCGCCGTGCTCGGTGTACTTGATGGCGTTGTCGACCAGGTTCATCAGCACGTGGAAGATGGCACCGCTGTCACAATGCACCGAGGGCATGCCTGGGGCGACATAGGATCGGAGGTTCAGGCCCTTCTTGGCCGCGAGCGGCGCAACCTCCTTGATCAGCCTTCCGACGACGGCGCCGAGATCGGTATCGGTCTTGTAGAGCTCGATCTTGCCGAGCTCAATCTTGGCGACGTCGAGGAACGTCTGCGTCGTCTTGATGAGCCTCTCGAGCACGTCCATGTTCGACTTGAGCACCTCCTGCAGCTTAGTCGGTATCTTTCCGAACTCGCCCTGGTGGGCCATATTCAGATAGATGTGCATCGAGGTCAGCGGCGAACTCAACTGGTGCGCTACGAGCGATACGAACTTGGTCTTGAGCCGGTCGGCCTCGATGAGCCGCCCGTTCATCCTGATGATCTGTTCCTGCATGATCTCGCTCTTCTGCAGCTGTTTGATCTCGCGGAACAGGACGCGCGTCGTCATGATGCCGTAGAAGATGAGCAGGACGAGCACTGACAGCCTGAAGGCGAAATCGAAGATCGTCTCCGCCGACACGACGATGTCGGCGATGAAGATGAACAACGCTATGAAGATGATGACTTCGACGCCGATGAGGCGCAGGTCGACCAGCAGCCGGCGGCGAATGATGAACGGCACGATGATGACCACGCCGCCGATGAGCGAGAACAGCGTCAGCAGATAATTCACGTCCTGCGCCATCGTCGAGCTGAAGAGGACGCCGAACACCGAATAGAACGCGATGATCGCGCCGGCGATGACCGGGAAGAGTTCCTTAGGGTCGATCTGCTTCCGCGTCCGCGACGCATACAGCAGTACGGCGAGCGACGCCACGACGAACAGCGAGAAGTGCAGCGCAAACAGCGCGCGGCCGCCGCCCATGATCGGCGTACCGAACCTCGACGTCTGGATCAGGTAACTGCTGCCGTAGACGAGCCACAGGATCGCGACGTTCGGCAGGAAAGTGAGGACCCAGACTATTTTCGGCACCCTGTCCGGCATCAGGTAGGTCAGGCTGAACAGGTAGTAGAACGCGGGGATCAGCGAGCCTGCGAAGAACAGCGACCGGTACCAGAACACATCCTGGCCGGCCGGGGTCGGGATGCGCCAGAACGCGAAACAAAGCAGCCAGATAGCCACCATCATGATGACGCCGGAAAAGGCGATATGCCGCTGACTCCCCCTGCCCTCGACCGCGACCCAGACGCTGAAGGCGAACATGAGCAGGACCGCGGAGAGCGATCCGTACACCATCGCTTGTTGGATTATGAAATCAGAGAACATAGGCGTCTATTTTGCCTTCTCCGCCAGCAGCTTCTTGAGCTGCTTGACGACGTCGTCGGGCAGAGTAGTGGACTTCGTGAGAAATGCTTGAGCGCCGCCGCGCATCCCCATCTCCTCATCCTCCTTCTGGGAAAGCGACGTCAGCATGATGACCGGGATATCCTTGGTCTTATCGTTCTTCTTCAGTTCGCGCAGCACCTGAAAACCGTCGATACCCGGCATCAGTATGTCCAGGATGATGGCGTCGGGCTTCTCTTTCTTGGCCGCTTCGAGGCCGTCGATGCCGTTCTCCATCAATAGCACTTCGTAACCGACTTTCTTGAGCGTCAGGATGTATATCTGTGCTAAAAATCTGTCATCGTCTATGACAAGTATCTTGAGCATCTTTGCCGCGCTTGTTTTCGTTGCCATGTCTTTGAAATCGCACCAAGCGATTCACTTCACATATATATATTACCATAATCTCCGTCGGCGGAACAATGGCGGGCCGGTGTAGCAGATCAGACATGGGATGCAAGATATGAATCCGGTATAAAAATGGCTTGAGGCTGTCAACGCCGATCCCTGCGCCGCGACAAAAAACCGCCCAAGTGGGCGGCATGGCGGAACAACGGGTCAGTTCACGCTTTCGGTCGGCGTATAGGATTCGAAGCGGAGCGGCTGAGCGATGACGTGGCCGGCGGCGTACACCAGCACGAGGATCGATCCCGGATGGAGCGGCTTCTGCAGTGCTTCCTCCAGACCGGGCGATTCGCTGGCGAGCAACATGACCGCTTCGACATCGGTCACGCCGAACGTGAAGGCGGACGACCCCTCCGGCGCTACCGAGTCCAGATCCAAGTCAGGCATGATCTTGGACGCGACCGCGCGCGAGTCGCGATCGTCGAGGTCGAAGATCAGGGCCACAATCTCGTGCGCGTCCTTGCCCTCGGCCAGCTTAATGAGCGCTTCCTGCACCAGGTCGCCCTTCAGCGCTTCGATCAGCTCGTCGGCGCGCGTCGTCGCCTCGGCGATCTCGTCATCGGAATCGTCCTGTTCGCGCTGCACCATGAAAAGATGGTACACGATCGCGCCGCCATCGGTCAGGATGACGGTCAGGACGTCACCTGCCGCGACCGGCGCGGCGAGGTTCTTGGCCTGATCCGGGAACGCGTCGTTCAGGAGATCGATGTCCTTGAAGCCGATCGTCGCGCACAGGACGCCTCCAGGACGGTCAGGCTGATCGAAGCCCAGGGACGGGATGGCCGACTTCATGAAATCGAAGGCGACCTGGTCGTCGCAGTCGGCGACAATGACGACGATATCCGCCTCCGTCAGACCTTCGGCGATATCCTCCCGGACCAGCTCCCTGGCCCTTTCCGCGAACAGTTCGAACAGCTTATCGGCTCCGATTCCGGTTTTGATATCCATCGTGGCCACCTCTCTAAAGAGCGTTCATTTCAACCTACAGCGCCCTGGCCGAAAGTCAACCCCGATATGGCTGTGCTTCGTGAGTGCGCGCGGCGAGCTCTACCCGCATGCGCTCAATGAACACTGGCTTGTGTTCGCGAGCGGCTGCGGCTCAGGCATGGATGACGACAGCGGTCAGCCGATCGGCTGCGAAATGATCAGCGAACAGATCGAGGGTGGCGCTGGAGCTGCATTAGAAAGATAAAAAGAGGACCCGACGCAGATGTCGGGTCCTTTTGAGATTCTTCGGGCGGCTTCAGCGCCGGCGCCTGGCGCAGCCGTAGACGCGCGGGGCGTCGAAGGAGACGGAGCGATATCCGATGCCAGCCGCCTGGCACGCCATCGCCTCGCGCTCATCGCCCTCCCCGCAGACCAGCACGGTGCGCACCTTCTTCCTCGCCAGGAGCGCCACGATCCGCGGCAGCTCGGCGGGAATGGTGGTGTCGCTGGCGCGCCGGACGTCGCCGTCAGGCACGTTGCAGAACCGTAACCGGTCGGCCGAGGCGATGCTTCCCGCGATCTTCTCCTCGCCGTCGATTGAGACGATCGCGTACGCGTCACGGTGCCAGTCCGGAGTCGGGGCGTCGAACCTGATATACGGATCGGCGCCGGCGAGACCGAACTCCTGCAACCGCTTCGCGATGCGCACCGCCAACGACTTCTTCATCTGTCTGGTCGCCGCGAGCGACGCTCGCGTATGCAGCTTCATGATGATGATGGCGACGTCGCCGATCCGGAAAGCCTTCAGATCGGCGAGCTTGGCGACACCGCACGTGGCTACGACCTCGTCGCGGATCGCCAGCATCGCGTCAGGTTCGAGCGAGCGCTGAAGCAGGGCGTGGAACCCCTTGAAGAAGAGCTCCTTGCCGGTCAGCGCCAGCTTCACCGCGACGGCCAGGGTGAAGACGTACTCGAGGTTGGGTTGGTGCAGGAAGTACTCAGAGAGCACGCCCGCGCAGGTCACGAACTCGATGCAGCTGTCGCTCCAGGTCTCCCGACCGTCGGCGACGAGAGCCTCATGGCCGCCACGCCTGCCGACCGAGATCTGGTAGTAACCGATGGCGAGCGACAGGATGCCGCTTCCGCCGGTCACGCCGAGCGCGAGCCAGAAGAGTCCCGAACCTGGTTCTCCGATGACCAACGCGTCGCGATGGAACCAGTTGATGGCGTCGATGGCGTCGGTGAGACTGGGTATCCAAGACAGCAGACCTAAGACGGACTCCGCGGCCAGCTTCAGGGACAGGAAGATCAGCATGCCGCCGATCGCCGCCGAAACGAGGCTCTCGGCGTTCTTTCTGCCGAACGGATACTCCTCGCTCCTCGGACGCGCTGCGAACCAGACCATGAAGATCACGAGCAGCGCTTCGAAGATGTCGCTGACGTTATGCCAGCCGTCGCCGATGACCATCGGCGAGTTGATGGAATACCCGACCCCGAGCTTGGTGCACACCTTGATGGCGTACATCGCGAGAACGATCCCCATCACGACGTACGGACTGCTCATCCGCTTCATCAGTACACCTCCCCTTCGCGACCCATGATCATGACCGGGATGTGCGAGCCTTCGAGCACGTCGTCGACGTAACTGCCGACCACCGTGCTCCTGCCCCGCGCCATGACGATGAGCGGACAGCGGTGGAGACAAGCCGCGAGAACGAGTCCGCCCTCGATCGTCTCGGCAGCCTCGACCAGCGACTCGCAGCGCACGTCGTACTCGCGGGCGATGTCCTCGGCCTGCACCTCTGTCACCTTCGCCGAGGCCAGCATGTGGTCCCTGGGTTCGGATGACGGGACGCGAAGATCGCGCCAGGTCGAATGCCAGAAGACGACGCCGAACCCGAGTCTGACGAGAAGCGGCATGACTTCCCTGGCGGCGTACAGCCCGCTCTCGTCGCCCGAGAGCGGGATCAGGACCTTCTTCTCCAGACCTCGGATCAGAAGCCCCGACTCGTCGAACGGGATGAGCGTCGTCACGTCATCGCGGACCGGCCACGGGACCACTAGGATGTCAGTCGGATTGAAATCGAAGGCCCTAAGGTCCCTCTTGCCGGCACCCGGCAGCGTCTTGAGCTCGGCGTTCAGCAGGTTCGCCAGATCCCTTGCGTACGACAGCAGAGCTTCACCCGACCGGTTGCACATCTGCGGCACTACGACCCTTCTAGCATCCATCTCTTCCTCCCTTGTTGGTTGTCGTCAGCTTAGCGCCAATCGATTTGAAATCTTTCCCGATTGGAAAGAACGGACCGCGGAGCTTAGCAAAAAATCGGCGCTTTGTCAAGGACGGATGAAGCTTAGGAGTCAAGGAGCCTAAGAGCTATAAATCAAAAGGAGCCCTGAGATTTCTCAAAGGCTCCTTTGCTCCTCAGCTCCTTAG
>Ga0265297_10002560_pt1 | contig 36353 bp, 33 predicted proteins | sample Munlanlwell13791_FD_192502 | JGI IMG/M metagenome (GOLD analysis project Ga0265297, IMG submission 192502) | Leachate microbial communities from a municipal landfill in Southern Ontario, Canada - Leachate well 137-91 | ecosystem: Engineered > Solid waste > Landfill > Unclassified | place... | reverse complement strand
CCCCCTCAGCCAGAATAACCCCCTCTGACTTATCCTTAAAATTCTTCGGAATACCTTCGGTGAGAAAAACAACAACTTCTCCGGCGGGTGGATACCATGTTCCGGGGCACTTACAAAAAAATCCTAGAAGTAGTTGGTAATCCAGGCCCGGACAGCCGCGATGGTTTTGGCGATGAGGCCGCGAGGAGTGAAGAGGGCCTCTTGGGCACGTTTGTAGGTCATGATCCACCTGAACATGCCGAGCGCGGACGCCATGGATGGATCGCGCACAAGTTCCTGCGGGGCTTCGATATGGCGCGAAATCCCAAGCTTCCCGTCGCGCGAAAATTCCTTCTGAATCCACTCGAGAAAACCGTCCATCATTACTGCCCCGCCGGTAAAGAGGATGTGAGGATAACGAACTTTTTCATCCTGCAAAAAACCGTCTGCGGACTCCAGGATCTGGTTCATCCATCCATGCGTGTGGATGAAGAATTTTTGAAGAAACTCCTTGCGCGAGACGGACTGTTGGACCTTCTCGTTACGCGTCACCAGGGGCACGAGCTCTTCACTTTCTTGCTCACGAGCATCGAGTGTCGCGAATTTCTCTTTCACCTTTTCAGCATCCCGCTCCTCGATATTCCAATCCCTGGCCAGACACTGGGTAAGATAATGTCCGCCTATCGGAAGTGTCCGCACTCCGGCCAGAAGACCGTTCTTCCAAAGTACTACCTGTGTCGCATCATCCGCAATATCCAGGATCATGCCCCCTTCTTGTTTTTCGGTATCACCCAGCACGGCTTCGGAAAGCGGCAGGGCCTTCGGGAAATAGCCCTCGACATCGAGATCCAGCGTCTCAAAGATCTTGGCAATGTTGCGAAAAGCCTGAAATTCCATGGTGTAGATCTGAAGTGTCACGCCCAGCCGCTCGGCATCAAGACCCATGGGATTGCGCACCGCCGGCATGTCATTGACGAGAAAAGATTCCGGAATAGCCTGCAGGATCGATTCATTCAAGGGCAACGTCGCCACGTTGCGCGTCTGCTGGACCACGGACTGGACCTCATGTGAACTGATCGTGCGCCGTTCGGGAGAATAATATTCGCAGCTTGAGAACCGGTACATCTTGAAGCGGCTATTTCCAAGAACCACGTAGACCGGAACCTGTTCCCATACTTCCGGCGGCAAGAGCGCTTTCATCAATTTTTCAAGGGAGGCGCTCGCGTTCTGGAGATTCGAGACAAGCCCTTTTTCAAAACCTTCCGGGAACAGGACCTCCTCGTGACGGAGCACCTGCGGATGACTGCTCCCCGTGTCCCCCAACATCACCATCAACTTCCGGGTGCCAATGTAAACAACTACGCATTTGTTCTTCAGATCTACCGGGAGACTCATTGTTTCCTCTTGACCGCCACGCGATCGTATTGCAGATCCATGTATTCGATATTCTCGCGCGGTTCGGTCTTTAAAAGATAGACGGCATTGGCCAGGGAGGTGATGGCCTCGGACGCTTTGCGACCCAGCTTAAAATCCGGCCCTTCCCCAAGCCGGATCGTAACATACCCGTTCGGATCCAGACTGATCCGGGTCACGGTCTCGCGTCGCGCAAGGTCATGTCCCCGGAAAACTTTCATGAACCGCAATGCCTCCGCAAAGCCCTTGTTCTGGAGACGCGCGCCGATCCGGGACTCCCTGAGCGGCTCGTTAAAATCCTCAACAAGAACCCATGCGGGGTCGAGAACCGGACGGATCTCAATAATAAATCCGTCCTCGGAAGCGATCGCATACGGACCTCCGGGTTTCAGCTGCACATTCGCGATGGGCCTGCGTTTCTGGATCTCGATACGAACCGTCGCCGGCATCTCGCGAACCACACGAACACTTTGCGCGCCCGGGCCAAGCTCGATCGTGCCTGCGATCTTTTTTAGATCGAGCAAAAGAATATTCTTACCGAGGATCTTCTCCTCAAGCGTACTGATACTCTGCGGCGAAAGAACATCCGGCGGAACAACCCGGATCTCCTGCACCCTGAGCCAACGGTCCTCGCACAAACCTTTCTTCACGGTCAATCCGGCGTAGACTAGCACCCCGGCAATCACCGCAACCGGCAGTAATTTCCAGAGAAGCCAGCCCATTCCGCGAAACATCGCACCGAACGAGAAAAAGAACCGCCCCCTTTTACCCTTTTTGAATTTTTTTTTACCCATGGAGAATTATTTCTTTCTTTTTTGTTCGTAGGCATCCCAAAGGACGCGCAGACATAATTCCTCGAAACTGATCCCGATCGCCTGTGCCGCTTTCGGCAGAAGACTGAATTCTGTAAGCCCGGGAATACTGTTCACTTCCAGCACATACGGCCGGTTCTTTTGATCCAGCATCACGTCCACCCTCGAAAATCCTTTAAGTCCGAGACCCCGGTAAACCCGGTATGCGATGGCCTGGATCTTTTTGGCGACCTTCGCCGGGATCTTGGCCGGCACCTCATAGGTCGTCATACCTTTAGTGTATTTCGCCTTGTAATCATAAAACGGCCGCGACGGTTTCACTTCCACGACGGGGAGTCTCAAATCTCCGAGGAGCCCGGCAGTCAATTCCCGGCCGGCGACTTTTTTTTCGATCAAAAACCTTCCAAACCGTAACACAGCCCGTTTTAGTTTTTCGGCTGATCTTCGAAAATCTTCAACCAAGAATACTCCCTGACTCGACCCTCCATCGAGCGGCTTGGCAAAATAAGGCACCGGAAACGCCGCAGCCACCTTGCGCCAGTTTTTTTTATCGAGGATCGCATAGTCCGGCGTCGGAACACCGAGTTTTTCAAAATGGCGCTTGCTGATTCCCTTATCAAAACTTTTCGCACAAGCCCTCGAAGGCGACCCGGTGAAAAGGAGGTGCTTCCGCTCCAACATTTTCTGGAGCACACCATCTTCTCCTCCCTTGCCGTGAAGGGCGATAAAAAGAATGTCGGCCTTACGAACCTTTCGTGAGAAAACCTCCCGATCGGCAGGATCGACCGGAAACGCTGAAACACCCATGCGTCTGAAAGCACGGGTCACAGCGCGGCCGGAACGGAGTGAGATGCCGCGTTCGGCCGAAAGACCGCCGCGCACCACGCCGATTTTAATTTTTCTAAGCGATGCGAATTTCGGGTTCGAGAGTAATTCCGGTCGCATGAAAGACAGTCTTTTGGACTTCCTCAATAAGTTGGATGACATCCGCCGAAGTGGCGTTGCCCCTATTTATAAAATAATTCGCGTGTTGCTCGGAGACCTGAATCCCGCCGATCTGTTTCCCCTTCAATCCTGCCCTTTCGATCAAAGCCCCGGCGGCGTGGTGCAGTCCGAGAGGATTCTTGAAGATTGAACCTGCATTCGGCCCGCTGATATCCTGCCGTATTTTACGAAAATCACGGTTCGCCTTTATTTCATTCCAGATTTGATCCTTCGGTCGGCGCCATAATTTCAGCACCACCTCCAAAAGCAGGTACTTGTCAAGGTTCGAATGCCGATAGGAGAATTTCAAGTCTTCGCGGCCCAACATCGCGGGTGTTCCGTCTTTTTGAAGCACCCGGACCTCCAGGACAAGATCCCCGATCTCATTGTGCTGTCCGGCATAGCGGCTGAATCCTGCGTTCATCACGAGCGCTCCGCCAACCGTGCCCGGGATCTGCGCCAAAAATTCCACGCCCGCGAGCCCGGACTCTTGGCAGAACCGAACAAGCCGCGCCAGGCTCACGCCCGCGGAGACTGTCACTTGCAATTGATCGAGATTCATTTTGATAAGATCATTCCGGAAACGGCACATTGAGATCACAAGACCCTTGTAACCGGCGTCCCCAAAAATCACGTTCGAGCCATTCCCCAAGACGAAAAAAGAAAGCCCTTCCCGTTTGGCCCACGCTAGAAGCTTGGAAATTTCTTCCTCGCTCTCCGGCTCGGCAAAATAGGCTGCCGGCCCGCCGATACGCAGGGTGGTGCGGGGAGCAAGCAGGACGTTACGCTGAAGCGCAGGCGTCGAGATGATGGACGAATTCACTGGCGATCTCTCCGATATCCCCCGCCCCCATGAAGATCATCACGCCGTCTTTAAGCGGATGTTCCGCAAGATAAGGAAGGATCTGTTCCTTACGTAGAACCAAAACATGTTTGTGACCGGCCCTCAAAACCTCCCGATAGACCCACTCGACGTTAATCCCGTCGGGGTTAGCCTCTCCTGCGCCATAAATGTCCGTCAATACGACTTCCTCGGCATCATCGAACGCATGAGCGAATTCCCGGTAAAGATTCTTGGTGCGACTGTAACGATGCGGCTGAAAAATAACGCGTACGTATTTTTTCGCCTCATGGAGGGCGCGTAATACCGCCTTGACCTCGGTCGGATGATGCGCGTAATCATCGAGCACGAGGAATTGCGAGGTCTGTCCTTTGAGTTCCATACGGCGTCGCGTCCCTTTGAATGTGGCAAGCGCCTCGCGGACCAGATCCAGATCAAATCCCAAATGTAACAAGATGGATAACGTCGCAAGGGCATTAGCGATATTGTGGCGTCCCGGCACGAAAAGTTTCATGTGCGTGCTATAAAGACCGGACTCAAAAAGATCGAATTCGGAACCGAACGCATGAAGACAAATATTTTGGGCCGAGTAAACACATTCCTCGGAAAATCCGAAATTAACGTACGGCCGGCCGCTCTCCTGCACCAGTGTATTAAGCGTCGGGTCATCTCCAAAATACGAAACAAGCCCCGGATCTTGGACTTGTTCGAGAAAACGGCGGAATGAGTCCGTCAAATTCTCCCAGGTGCCATAATGGTCCAAGTGCTCGGGTTCGAGGTTCGTAATGATCGAATAATGCGGCGCATAAAACTCATGGGAACTATCGCTCTCGTCCACCTCGCTCACCCAATAATCGCGGCCGCCAGCCACAATATTGGTGTCATAATTAAGCATGTCGCTGCCTACAAAACAGGTGGGATTTGCGCCGATCTGTGACAGCACGTGAGAGACCATGGCTGACGTTGTGGTCTTGCCATGCGTCCCCAAAACTCCGATTGAAGTCTCGGCGTGGTTTAAAAGCGAGGCAAGTACTTCAGCCCGATGGTGGACCTTGCGGCCGAGCCTTCGGGCCTCTCTGAGTTCCAGATGGTCTTTCCCGATCGCGGTGGAATAGATAATGAGATCCGCATCACCAAATCCCACGGTCTTTTGGCCGATATGGACCGGAATGCCGGAACGACGAAGACCTTGCGTCACGAGTGTTTCTTTGTAGTCGGAACCGGAAACCGAAAGACCTAGATGCTTCAAAATGCGCGCGAGCCCGCTCATCCCGGAACCTCCGATCCCGATCAGGTAGGCCGCACGACTGTCGCAAATAAGATTATCGTGTACAATCTTCATGAGTTTTGATCAACTTTCGGGCTATTTCAACGAGCTCGTTTGTGGCCTTGGGCCTCGCGAGCCCGTGTATCGCTTCCGCAATCCCCGCCAGGGATCTTGGATCTCCAATAGTATTCCGCAAATGCTCGACGAGCCAATCCTTCGCCGCAAGATCCTCATCATGGAAGATCAGCCCGCCCTTTTCCGCGAAGCTTTGCGCATTGTACTTTTGATGACCGCCCGCATGAGGATAAGGAATCACGAGCGCCGGAACTCCAAATGCCGCCAGCTCAAAAAGCGTGTTCGCCCCCGCCCTGGTAATGGCGAGATCTGCCTTCTGGAAAAGTTCGTCCATGGCACTGTAAAATGGATAAATTTCGTTCGATAAGGCCAGCTCTTCGTAACGCTCCGCAACCCAGGATTGGTCCCGTTTTCCTGTAATATGAATAACGGCAATTTTGGACCTTTCTTCATCCGACAAGGCCGCGATCGCATCCGTAGCGATCGTGTTTAAACCTCGGGCGCCCTGCGACCCGCCGACCACAAGCAAGGTGAACGGGCGAGGGATCGATCCTTCCCTCGCTTTCTCCGCAGCAACCACGATGAACGACCGCAACGGCAGCCCCGCCGTGTAAAGCACCTTGGGTTTTTTGAGGAATTGTGTTCTCTCAAAACTTTCGACGACAACGTCCATGTGCGGCACAAGCCAGTGGGTCGCTTTTCCGGGGACTCTGTTCTGCTCATGAATGAGCGTCGGGATCTTGAGCCAATGCGCAGTCATCATGCCGGGATACGACACAAAGCTCCCGAACCCGGCACAAAGATCCGGTTTTGTCCGTTTTAAGAAAAGGAATGCCTGGAGAAAAAGATACGGGAAAAGAAAAAACGGCTTCAAATTCTTCCAGGAAAATCCCCCGGAAAAACCGAACTCGGGAAGATACGAGACCGAGCAAAAGATTCCCCGCGGCATTTTATCAATAAGAGATTTCGCGCGGTGGCATGTGACAAGATCGATACGGGAATCGGGAAAACGTTTGCGAAACCCCTCACTGAACGACTGCGCGGGAAAGACATGGCCGCCTGTGGGGCCGGCATAAACCACCAGACGCACCGCCGGAAATGAAGTTTTTGAAGGATCCGGGGGTTCCGGCATATTAAACACCATGACGTTTGCGACGGTCGGTGGCCACAAGAATTCCAACCGCAATCAAATTCACCACGATCGAGCTTCCGCCGTAACTGATGAAGGGCAGCGGCAACCCTTTAGTCGGAACAAGACCGGTCGCGACCATCATATGGGTCACCGTCTGTAAAATAATGAGAAGCGTGATCGAAGTGATCAGCAGTTTCTCGAACGGCTGGTTCGTTTTTTGCGCCATCCGGATGCAACAGAAAAAAAACAGGATATAAAGCACGATCACCATCATGATACCGAAAAGGCCAAGTTCTTCTCCGATCACGGCAAGGATGAAATCGTTATGGCTCGATGGAAGATAAAAAAGTTTTTGCGTGCTCTGTCCAAGCCCCACTCCGTGTATCCCGCCGGAAGCAAACGCGAGAAAAGACTGGATAATCTGAAAACCGGACCCTTGAGGATCTTCCCACGGATTCAGATAAGCCTCGAGACGACTCAGGCGATACGGCACACGAATGATCAAAAAATAAAGGGCCGGCAGCAAAAGCGCCAGGGCGCCAAACACATAGCGCAATTGAAGTCCCGAAACGAAGAGAATAATTGAGGTCATCATCACAATGAACGCCACAGAACCCAGGTCAGGTTCAAGCAGCGTCAGGCCACATACCAAACCGATCAGGATCAACGGCGGGAGGAACACCCCGACATCCCCTTTTTGAACCCAGGCGATCTTCCGTCCAATATAATCCGCCAGATAGATACAACAGGCCAGTTTTGCAAACTCCACCGGCTGAAACTGAAAACCTCCGACGTGGATCCAGCGCCGGGCCCCGCCAGCCGAGTGCCCGATCACGGGAAGATAAACCGTTATCAAGAGCATGATTGCGAGCAGCATGAATGCGCGGGCATTCTGCTTATAGAAATCGATCGGGAGAGTGGCCGCGATGAAAAATCCGATTGTTCCTAATATCACGTAAAGCCCCTGGCGGATAAGGAAGAACAGCTCGTTCCCGTATCGATCGTGCGCCAACACCCCACTGGCGCTGTAGATCATGACAATCCCAATACCGACCAGAAGATAAGTAACAACGAATAATAAACGCGCTTCTTTAGACATATCTATTTCCGCAAGACGATGGATTGCAGTCTTTTCTGGATCATTTCTTTGAACAACCTTCCCCGCTCCTGATAATTTTTGAACATATCGAAACTTGCGCAGGCCGGCGACAGTAGAACCGTATCTCCTTTTTGAGCTTTCTCAATACTCAAACGGCATGCCTCGTCCAGGCTCCCGGCTTCCACCATTTCAGTAGTCCCCTGCCAAGCCTCTTGTATGATCGGCCGCGCGGCCCCGACCAACACGGCACGTCGAACCTTTCGAGCGATCAAAATCCTCAAACCCCTGAAATCTTCAACATCGGTCTTGTACTTACCGCCGCAAACAAGCACCACGGTCCCGTCACCAAACTTCTCAAGAGCCCAAGCGAGCGAGGCGGTCGTTGTAGCCTTGGAATCATTCACAAAAGCAATGCCATCCTGCTCAGCAAATTTCTCGAGCCGGTGCTCAATACCACGGAAATTCAGGATCGTCTTTCTGACAAGTTCCTCCGGACATCCCAAAACTTCCGCAGCACAAAGCAACGCCGCCTCGTTCGGATTCGATGCCGGACGTTCGTCGAAATAAACACGTCGGGCTGCCGTCCTGAAGTCCGGGAAAAAATCCGTTTCATCCTTTTTCCGGCAGATCATCACATCCGTACTCTTCATCGCGCGAAAAAGGTTTAGCTTGGCCCCGGCATATTCCTTCATGTCGGCATGCCAATCCATGTGGTTCGGAAAGATATTGAGAAGCAATCCGACCGAAGGGGCAAAACTCACGCAATGCGCCAATTGAAAAGAGCTGACCTCGAGCACAACAATCGTATCCGGCGTAATTTTGGAAAGTTCCCCGATCCAGGGATTTCCGATGTTCCCGCAGAGCACGGCTTTGCGGCCGCCAGCTTCGACGATTTGCGCGATCAAGGTCGCGGTGGTCGTTTTGCCGCAAGAACCCGTGATCGCCACCACGGTTCTGGCTGGTGAAAACCAGCTTGCAATTTCGATCTCACTGTAAACCGGTTTTTTCGCGGCAAGGATCGCCTGATAGATCCCTGATCCGGGCGGAATCCCGGGAGAGATCAGAAACCAATCGGAAGCAAGAATCGCATCGAACGAATGCTTCCCGCATTCCGCACGGATCCCCCGCCCCGCAAGCTTCGAAACATTCTCCCGGACATCCTCGGTATCCGCGAGATCGGAGGCAAAAACCCGATAACCTTTTTCATGAAGGCAAAGAGCGCTCAAAAATCCGGTGTCCCGTAATCCCAACACCGCAACTTTTGTCCCCGGCGCCATCTTCATGTTAACGGACCTTGAGCGTGCTAAGACCTACAATAGCGAGGATGAAAGCGATGATCCAGAGTCGAACGGTGATCTTGGATTCCGGCCACCCTTTGCGCTGCAAATGATGATGAAAAGGCGACATCAAAAAGATCCTTTTCCCGCGCAGTTTAAAACTTGCGACTTGCAGGATCACGGAAAGCGCCTCCCACACGAAAATACCGCCGACGATCACAAGCACAAATTCTTTTTTTGTGAGCACTGCGATCGCGCCGAGCGCACCGCCCAGGGAAAGGGAGCCGGTATCTCCCATAAAAACCTCTGCCGGATAGGAATTGAACCAAAGGAACCCCGCACTCGCGCCAGCCAGTGCCGCGCAAAAAACAGTTATTTCACCGGCTTCCGGGACATACGGAATGGCAAGATACGAGGCAAAACCATAGTGCCCCGTGGCATAGACGATCAAAGTGAACGCTGTCGTCGTAAAAAGCGTGCACCCGATCGCAAGCCCATCAAGCCCGTCCGTCAAGTTCAGGGCGTTCGAAGTCCCGGTCAGCACCAGGATCACGAATGGAATAAAAAAAATCCCGAGATAAACAATCCCTTTTTTTAAAAGCGGTACGTAGAGCCATTTATCAAAAGTCGGATCGCAGTAAAGATAGATGCCGATCGCGAGGCCCATCAGCACCTGACCGAGGAACTTCGTGATCGAACTCAGACCGTCCGAACTTTTGGAGCGCATCTTGAGCCAGTCATCCAGAAATCCCACGAAACCGAACCACAGCATGACTACGATCATCATCCACACGAAGCGGTTCGTGAGATTGCCCCAAAGGAGAGTCGAAACGACCACGCCCGCCACGACCAGGATTCCGCCCATCATGGGCACATCCTTCTTATGCCTGAAATGTTCGTGAATGGTTTCAGCATAGGCGCGTTCTTGGTTGGTCACCGCACGCAGCTCTTTGAGCCACGCGATACACCGCGGCCCCAGCCATAAAGACAGAAGGAATGCGGTAACACTCGCACCGGCGGAGCGGAATGTAATGTAGCGGAAAAGATTGAAAACGATCGAGTGATCCGAAAGATGATGTAAAAAATAAAGCATGATCTAGTTTGTGACTCGAAAATTATGTTTATGATGAAAAAGAAATATTGCGAATACCGTCCAGGACTTTTTCCACATGCATGCCGCGGGACCCTTTGAAAAGCACGACATCGCCGGGGTGCAACATTTCCTTGAGCGCAGCAAGCAGTTCAAGGCCATCTTCAAAATGTTCGGCAATGCAGCCCGTCTTTAAGTGCCCGAGGGTTTCGATGCTCGTCCGAGCCCTTTTTCCGTAGGCCAACGCCGCGCTCACGCCGGATGCCCCGATCTTCTCACCGAGTTCGCGATGAAATCGCTCTTCTTCTGCCCCCAGCTCAAGCATGTCCGCAAACACCACGATCTTTTTCCCCGCACCGGGAAGCGATCGGAACGCAACCAGTGCATTTCCGAAGGAAATGGGGTTCGCATTATAGCTGTCGTCGATCACACGAATACCGTTGGACAGCATTGTCTCACGAAATCTCCCTGATGCAAAGCCCACATCTTCCCACTTGCGCGGGATCTCTTCCCACGCCAGCCCCAGACTCCTTGCCATCGCGATCGCAAGACCCGCATTCAGCACAAGAAAGGCCGCCTGACCCGGAAAAGAGAACCGCCTTTTGCCATTCAATTGAAATGAGACTTCCCCGTTCTCTGTCTTCACGTCCTCGATCCGGTATTCTGCCCGCTCGGAATACCCGACTGTAATCGCCCTCCGGCCTTTTTGACTGATCTTTTCGAGAAGCCGGGCACTGTTTTCCAACACCACTAACGGATCATCTTTTCTCAGGGAATCCGCCAATTCCAGTTTGGCGTTGTAGACATTCTCAAGAGATCCGAAACCTTCAAGATGGGCCGGCCCGATGGGCGTAAGAATCCCGCCTGACGGTACGGCTATTTCGGCAAGGGCGCGGATCTCGCCAGGATGGCTCGCGCCCATTTCCATCACACAGTATTGATGAGAAGGCTCCAGCCTTGAAAGCATGATGGGAACTCCCAGATGATTATTCAGATTTCCGGCGGTTGCGAGCGCAGAATATTTTTGCCGTAACAAATAATACAAGAATTCCTTGGTCGTGGTCTTGCCCACGCTTCCCGTCACCCCGATCAATCTGACCGGAAGGGTTTTGCGGTATTCGGCTGCAAGCATTGTCATCGCTGCCTGGGGATCCGGAACCGGGATCAGATTATGGACAGGAGCTTTCGTTGTGCGGAGATTCATAAAAGCCGCCTCACTTTGGCGAAAATCGATCAGGGCTCCCGAGGCCCCCTTTTCAAAAGCTGTGGCAAGAAAACCATGTCCGTCACATTGTTCTCCTTTGAATGCGACAAAAAGATCGCCCGGATTGAGCGTACGGGTATCGATGGAGAGACTGCGAACAGTCAGGAACAGGTCTTGAAATTCAGGAGAGACGCGAAGCAATCGACTTGCTTCAAGATAAGAAAACACGGCTTCGTCTTTTTAATGCGGATTCAACAACCTCGCGGTCGCTGAAAGGAATCTTCCCATCACCGAGAATCTGATAGCCTTCGTGACCTTTTCCAAGAATAAAGACCACATCGCCCGTTTTCGCGAGCGAAATGGCTTTTTCAACGGCATCCCGCCGGTCCTGGATCTCATAAATACTTCCCGGGGCCGGTAAAGGGTTGGGGAGCCCGGCCCGCATATCGCGGATGATATCTTCGGGATCTTCGGAACGCGGATTGTCAGAGGTCATAATGACCACATCCGAATAACGGCACGCGGCGCGGGTCATAAGAGGGCGTTTTCCACGATCGCGGTCCCCGCCGCATCCGAATACCGTGATAATCCGCTTCGGATCCATTTGCCTGGCATCATGAAGTACTTGTTCAAAAGCGTCCGGCGTATGGGCATAATCCACGAATACCGTATAGTCCATGCCTGTCCCGATTCGTTCCATACGGCCGGGAATCGCAGGGATTTCCTCCAAGGCACCACGAAAGTCTTTGAGATCCAAGCCGAGCAGGTCGAGCGAACTTAAAACTGCCAGGGCATTGGAGATGTTGTAACGCATGGGTAACCGAACCTGGAACGGCAATTCCTGGCCCCGATAGCACATGACGAAACGGCTCCCCTGAAAGCTCATCCGAAGGTCCTTGACATAATAATCCGCCTCTCCCTGAACGCTGAACGTCCTGGCCTGCGGCAGTTCTTCGATCAGTCGCCTTCCATAAAGGCAATCTTTGTTGAAAAGCATTTTATGGGGCGCAGAAAAGCTTGTGAAAAAATCCCTCTTGGCCTGAAAATATTCCTCCATGCTATGGTGAAAATCCAAATGGTCCTGCGTCAGCTGAGTAAATATCCCGAGCTCGAATCCCAGTCCATGAATGCGTTTTTGACTGATCGCGTGCGAGGAGACTTCCATCACACAGTACTGAACCCCTTCCTGCTGCATCTGATGGAGCATCGGGATCAGGACTTCTGAGCCCGGCGTTGTGTTGACCGAGGTCGCTTTGCCGGATGGAAGTTCATACCAAAGCGTGCCGAGCGAAGCGGTCGGAAATTTTTCGCGCAGAAGCCTGTGCAAAAGATAAGTCGTAGTGGTTTTTCCGTTCGTCCCGGTCACCCCGATCAGCTTGACCTTTTGGTCGGGGCAATCATAAAACCTGTTGAGGATGACGGCAAGCGCGGCCTTGGCATCACGAACACGAACACCAGTCACATGCGCGGGGATCGTGATCTCGGGTTCTTTCTCGAACACCACAACGGAAGCTTTTGCGTAAATGGCTTGCCCCAGAAAATCGTGGCCATCCATCCGGGTACCGGGACACGCGATGAAGATATCTCCGAACTCGACGGCACGGGAATCGGAAGTGATCTTGTTGAAGATGCGTTTAGAGTCCCAGTGATACTTCTCGAGGATCGGGAAACCTTTAAACAAATCATCAAGGCGTTTTCGCATAGATCTCGGAAGACCTCAGATTTTTGGAGTTGCTTTTTTACGGGCCGTTTGTTTATCGGCATTTTTCAAGGAAAATTGAAAACTTTGAGATCGCACATCTACTTCATTGATGCCGGCAAGGCCCCGGCGGCCCAGGATGATATCCGCGAGCATGGAATCGACCGTTGCGTTCTCAATCCCCTCCTGGAGAGCCCAACTACCGAGGAACTTGATCTTACTTGCCTTGCTCTTCAGAATGATACGAATGCCGCGCTGGGACACCAGGGTCAGCGGGTCGAACGTCACCTTGAAATTCCCGTCCACCAATTGGACCCTGTCCTCCCAAACAAAAGTTCCTTGTTTCACTTCAAACGATGGAACAAAAATAGCGGGCACATAGGTTCCACCCATCCGGATCTTGAGCCGTGACTGGATCTCATGATAGACCCAAAAATTCAGGCCGAGCGATACGGCGCTCAATCCTAAAAAAACCGCCAGCACAAGAGCGATTCGTTTGAGGACCTTTGCAAAATTCCCCTTATTACCGATCCGGCGCATCAGAGCTCCTCACGGGTGCAATCACGATCTCGACACGGCGATTCCGGTCACGCCCTTCTTCGGTGGCATTGGAATCCACGGGCCGGTACTCCGCGTAGCCGGCAACCCCGAACCTTTCGGGCGACAGTTCTTTAATGTCGATGAGGTAATGAAGAACCGCCGTCGCACGGCCGATTGAATATTCCCAATTGGTGACCCCACCCGCGTCTTCGATCGGCTGATTGTCCGTATGCCCCTCCAGAGTCACCCGATTTTTCGAAAGATCTGAGGACAGCACGGAGGCGATCTTTCCCAGCGTCTCCTCGCCGGCCAAAGTAAATTGAGTTTCATCAGGATCAAAAAGCGCATGATCCAGAACCGTCACCACGAGCCCCCTCGGATCCAGAACGACTCGGACATCTCCGCGAAGGATCTGCCCGGCAAACATTTTTTCAACCCTCGGCCTCGCCGTTTGCAGGTCCTCCCGCGAACTGACTGTTCCATCCAACTCCTGATTGAGACGAAGGATTTCATTACTAAGACTTTCAATAGTCGCGCTTTGTTGGCGGCTTAACGGATGCGACCCTCGGTCGTCAGTGCCCGCACACCCGGCCATCGCGAAAAGAACCAAGTTTAAAAAGCAGAACCATTTTTTACAATCCACCCAAAGAAGTCTCTTTTCAGTCAAACGAATTATAGATATCCACGCCCTTACGGAACGGGGAGTTCCCGCTGGGTTAAAAGTGCGCACTGTATTTCTGATAAACACACCAAATCGCCAACCCCGAAAGCATGTAGGTAGCAACCAGCAATAAACGGAAAAAGAGCGGCATTTTTTTTCCGCTTGTTTCTTTTTTGACTTCCGCGCCTGCTTCCTTGGCGGCAAGATATTGCGGCTTTCGGATCTCGATCTTCATTTTTGACACGTTCATTCCTCCGGCGATGTTTTTTTGGTGTTCATACCGTTTTTGATACAGATTTCCACTTTTTCCAAAATAGCCCTGTCCTTCATGACCTTCAAGAACGCATCCACAACCACCGGATCAAATTGCGTCCCCTTGTGCCTGAGGATCTCCTCCAAGGCACCCTTGATCGTCAACTGCTGCCTGTAATGGCGCCTCGAAACCATGGCCATGAAAGAATCGGCCACCGCGACGATACGCGCCCCCAACGGAATCTCCTCGCCCTTCAAACCCTGGGGATAGCCTTTCCCGTCGTAGCGCTCGTGACGATGCATGACGATCGGGAGCACGGGTTTGAGAGAACTGATCGATCGGAGCAAATTCGCCCCGCGGATCGGAATGCTACGGATCTCCTCCAACTCTTTCTGCGTAAGCTTCCCTTTCTTCAGCCAAGCCTTCTCCGGAAACGCCAATTGCCCAGTATCCAAGAGAAGGATCGCCCGCTCGAGATGCACGAGTTCGGAACCCGAAAGTTCCATTTGCTTACCGACCGCGAGGACCATCTCGCCGATGATTTCAATATCCCCTTGCTTATCTCCGAAATGACGCTTCATAAGCTCATTAATGGTCTTGATACTGCCAAGCGTCAGCTCTTCGGTGCGTTCAAAGAGTTGGGCATTTTTGATCGCCACAACCGCCTGTTCCGAAAGGGACTTCAGGATCTCCAGATCCGTTCGCGTAAACGGCTGTCGATCCGCTTTTCCCCAAAGCGTCATGACACCCACCACGTCGTCTTCGATGAACGGCACGGCAATATAACGGTTCTGCAAACAGAATTCGCCGGTATCCGCGATATGGCCTTCGAGGCCGCGTCCGAACCGCACGCGCTGCTTGTGGACGAACTTGGGATGTGCGCCAAAAGAGAAAAACGGATTGAGATATTGTCTCTCGGGATCCGTCAGCATGATCGAACAGCCCGCAGCCTTCAGTATCTGCGCACTCAACCGCCCGATGCGGGGAAGCAACTCCTTAAGACGCAAAGAGGAATTGATGACCCGATGGACAGAGTGCATGGTTGAAAGTGCCAGCGCGCGCGGGTGGATTGTCTCGTAGAAATTATTGAGTTCGAAATTTTTAAAGGCCAGTTCAACCTGACTTGTGAGAAAATGGCCGAAGGGCGCGATTAACGGACGAATCTCTTTCTCAGGACGCTTCACGCAATCAAGAACGAGGAATCCTTTTAAAGTACCAAGGCAATGAAGCGGAAATACAATGCAGTTCTTCCCGAAAGCGCACCGGTAAAAAAGCGGAAGTTTTTCCGTCGTCACCGCGTTACGGGTCAACTGATCCGTAAATTTCGTGACAAAGGCCTCACATTCCCGCTGATGTTCGACCGACTTGGAAAAAAAAGGACAATTCTGCTTGCGATCCAGACGGATCAAACGCTGTTTCCCGTGTTCTTCGCAGAGAACAAGCCATCCGACCGGCTTGCCAAAAATTCCCGAGAAAGATTCGTATCCCTCCTGCCACTGTGGACTCGGCAAAAGAAACCGTTCAAGGGGCGTCAGAACACGTTTGGGTATCTTCGCTGATTTTTTCTCTGTCACATTTTGCGCGGATGTCATTTTGTCCTTTTGCTCACACGCCGTCCGGTCCTGGCCTTTGCGGTCAGCGCTTGACTCAGCACCTCATAGGCCGACTCCAGCGACTCGGAAATCACTTTTGTGCCTGCCACGACCGGCATGAAATTCACGTCGCCTTTCCATCGAGGCACAATATGCCAGTGCACGTGGCCCGGGACTCCGGCCCCTGCAACATCCGAAATATTCATGCCCAGATTGAACCCCTGGGGCCTCATCGCTTTGGCAAGCGCATCCATCACCTTCTCCAAAACTTCAAAAAATTCCGCCTTTTCCCGTGTGTTCATCTGAGACAGATAGGCGATGTGCCGCTTTGGAACGATCATGAGGTGACCGTTATTGTAGGGATAGCGATTGAGGATCACAGCATGGTGGGCCGTCCGGAAAAGGACAAGATTGCGCTTGTCCCTTTTGTCCCGAAGAAGCGAACAAAAAAGACAGCGGGAACGCTTACCGGAGCTCGAGCGCAGGTAGGTCTTGCGCCACGGAGCCCACATGAGGTTCGTGGATCTTTTGAGGTTCATGAATTCCTTGGTGTGACGGCAAAATAATCTTGGGAAGATCGTAGAGATCCAATAATCCGTTCAAAATCCGGAGATCCCAGAGCTGCATCTTTGCCTCCTGAGCGATCAGTTTCGCATTCTGGTCGATCCCTCCGAGCACGATCAAAACCTTGCGCTGGATCTTAAAGAGACGTTTGGCGTCGGCCACCACTTTTTCGACCTCGGGCTCCCCGATCCATTCCGAACTCAGATAAAAAAGCCAGCGCCCTCTTGACCCGCGACCCAGGAGCGAAAGAACCGAGTGAGGCAAATGCCTCAGAAGGACCACCTCTGAAAATTGCGGGCACGACATTTTCTTCTGGTCGATCTCCACCCCGTCATTCCGGAATTCTTTGAGAAGTGCCTCAACGCGTAATCCCAAGTCCTCTTCGGTCATCCTCGCACAAAGATCCAGAACCCGGTTCAGTTCATCAAACAGGTGCTTTCGGAGAATACGTTCTTCGGGCAAGAATAACGCATGCCGCTTCTGGAACACTTCCCGCAGCCAGAACCGGAAGAGAAAATCCGGCATATGAAAAAGAGACCCGTTTTTGACCGCCAAACCGTCTTCCACCAATCGTTTTAGGACTTTCTGGGTTTCCGCCACGGTCTCCTCGATGAAAGCCGCGATAGGGATCAGCTTGTGACGTCCATGGCTAAGCGCCAACGCGGCCCGGACGTAAGGACCACGATACTTCGCGAGATGCGCGCACTGTTCAAGCCGGTTCTCACAAAGCAACGCGATACGTCCCCGCCGATCAAAAAGCTCCTGACAGAAGGCGTCCAGCAGAACCGAAGGGCTCACATCCTGAGGAAATTCACGGATTTCGAGCTGTTCAAGCCGCTGGAGAAGGAGATCCAGGTAGATCGGCTCGCCATCTGTCATGTGGAAGAGGAATTTTTTCAGTTCCAAAGACCAGCGATGCGCTGGCATCCGTGTCGCGAGATATTGTTCCATCTCCATATATCTGAAAGGTACGAGTTCCAGAATCTCGAAATTCCCGAAAAGAAGTGAAAGCTTTTCGCGGAAGATTTCGCGCGCACGATCGACCGCGGAACTCGTCACCACATAGAGCACTTCCTTATCGATCATCATTTGTTTTCCGAGCAAGAGAAACGGATCGGGCGTGGGGAGCTCCTCAAGAGCCTGAAACTCATCGATCATCAGAACAACTTTTTTCCCGGTCTCGCGCGCCAGAATCCCGCTTAACATTAAGAGCTCTTTGATCGCGAGTGAGTTCTTGTCCTGGCGAAGCAATCTCTGCAGGTGTTTCACTGCCGTGACGGTTTTCGGGATGATTGATTCGGCCTCGCGCAAAAGCCCGGTCAAGGTCTTGGGGACGTTCAAAGTCCGGTCGAGCATAACAGCACTCAGCACGGCACCCATCCATTGCTGCATGAGCTGATGTCCGTCGATGGTCTCGGCCTTCACATAAACAGGGAGAAGCTTGGAACCACGCGAGATGGACTGAAAAAATTCGCAGAGAAGCTGCGTTTTGCCAACACCCAGGGAACCGATAATTCCGACATTTTGACGATAGCCGTTTTCGATATCATCGACGCGCTTTTGCAAACGCATCTGAATGGCTTCTCGCATCAGAAAAGGCATGTTTAAAATTCTCGCTGCTGAGGAAACCGGACCCCCAAGCGGAAGGAAACGACGGGAATTCAGGAAAACCAGGAATAAAGAATTAAAACGGATCGAACCGTCCCTGAAAACCGCTTACCGCCCATGAGTTCCGATGATTTTCTTGTGTCAAATTCTCATAAAATGGAACCGGTGCTATCTTACGTTTTTCAGGTAAGAAAGCAAGGGGGAAAATCTTTTTTTCGCTGCGCCTGAACGCATTTTTTTATGAAGGGCACCTTCAAAAAAATCCGTCTCGCATTCCTGGCGAAAAAACCGGCCGCCATCCAAAAAATCCGAAAAGAATATCTTGCGAGGAAAAATTTTGCAAGAAAAACGCGCCCTGCCAACAACGGTAAAGGCCTGAAAAACAAACGCCCCGGCTAGCCCGGTTGTTAGACCCCCCCGCCTTTCAACCGTTTTTGCCAGGGCGTTTTGCCTTTCAAAAAATTAACAAAAAAAACCGCCCAACTCTGAGACTCAGAGCAGGTTGCGTTTCCGAAATGATCCATCGACGAAGCTCGGAAACAGTATAAACCGCCTTGTGCGTGTGATATTCCCCTGGGGCCTCCCTGGCGTTCTGCGGAATCTGCCGTTTCTGACTTCAGGTAACAAGGGATGCTTCATGATTCGCTCGCTCCTGTTTTTTTTGAGTGCGGATCTTCAAAATCAAATGACGGCGCCATTTACGCCGTGTTGTTCGAAGATCGAATTTTAGAAGTCGAAGTGCTTCCCGCAGGTTCGGGAACTCTTTTAAATCTGTGTCGTTTTGTTCAGAATAAAGTATCGAAACGCGGAATTTTTCAAGTTGCCGTATCCGCTGTTCGATGGAAGGTCTCAATGCCCTCGCTTCATCGCTTTCATGGCCGGAAATCTCGCGATAAAGATCCTGCCACTCTGTTTCTATTTTATCAATAAACGATCCTACCAACTGATTGCTGATTTCCATTTTTTAATCCTTTTCAGAATCGCCAACTTGATACCTGGGAGAACTTATTTTTCTTTATTCCTTCCTGACTCGAAGGCTAACAGGAACAGCATTAAAGACGCATTAAAGACAAATTAAATAATTTTAAGTTTTCACGGGGGTGGTAAATCTCTGAGATAGGTTTCCTGGAGGGAAAATGCTGAGGATTCCCCCGCGTATGCGCGGGGCATTAAAGCTCCGTTTGGAGCACTTTCGGTGCTAATTACCGTTGATTGTCATGCGCGGGAAACTCAAAGCGGTCGTTAGATTTTTATAAGCGGCAATTCGATAAAAACCTGCGTCCCCCTGCCCGGAAAGCTTTCAAACCGCAGGGCTCCCTGATGAGCATCGCAGATAGCTTTCACAATACTGAGACCCAAACCAGCCCCCTCTTTGGAACGGGCTTGATCTGCCCTGTAAAATCGCGTCCCAAGATTTTCAAGAGTTTCAGGATCGATCCCGACCCCTGTGTCTTCGACCTTGACTGTCACTTTGCCGGATTCGGACGTTCCGATACGGACGATCACCTTGCCTGCCGGCTCCGTGAACTTAATGGCGTTGTCCAAAAGATTGGTGAAAAGACGCTTCAAGTAAATCTCATCCCCGAACACTCTCGCGCCCGTCGGAGCTTCCAGGGTCAACTCGATCCCCGCCCGGCCCGCCCGTTCCTGATAAAGTCTGAGAACCTGTTCCAGGACAGGCACCAATTCCACATCCTTCTTCTGAAGGTTCAACTGCTTCGCATCGTTCCGGACAAGAAACATCAGATCATCCACCAAGCGAATAAGCCCGTTTACCTCCTCGCTGATCACCCTGATCGTACGCTGGAGATCTTCCTGCGAACGGGCCCGCCGGAGCGCGAGATCGATCTCCCCGCGAATGATCGCCAGCGGTGTTTTGAATTCATGAGAGACATTCGAGCTGAATTCCTGTACGGCGCGCGTGGAGGCTTCAAGCCGGTCTATCATTTCGTTCAAAGTCTCGGCCAAACGGTCCAATTCGTCCTGCGTGAATGTTCGCGGAAGCCGGCTTTTTAAATAAGCGGCCGTGATCTTCCGGGCCTGCAGGATCATCCGGTCCACCGGACTTAGAAAATGTTTGGCCAGGATCCACCCCGCAAAACATGCCAACGCCACGCCCAGCGGAATGATGACCGCGATGATAAGTTCCAAGCGAGTCAGCGTTTTTTCAATTTCGTAAAGCGGCTTCGCGACCTGGATAATAAAGAACGGCCTTCCCTGAAACCGTACCAGATGGTAATAAAGTCGGATCGGATTTTTCTCGAAGTGGATCGTTTGGTAGGAGTCCCCTTTTTCCATCAGGACCGAATCGCGTTCATAGTCCGGGAAAAGAATATCCCGTTCCCAACCGCCAAGATTGGACCCGATCAAGGACCGATCAAGAGCAATAATGCGGACAAGAAAAAGACTGCGCGTAACCCTGCGCTGTTTTTTCTCCCATTCACGGATTGCCTTAGTGACTTTTGCCTGGAACTCCGCCGGAAAAGCCAGGGTCCCTTTTTCAATCCTGGGGGGGGCCAAAAACTCCGGATTTCTGCGCTCATGAAAAAAGGTGTTTATCCCCTCCTCGATGCTTTGCCCCTCTCCGTACATGCTCCGTTCCGCATCCCGGTAAAGTGTTCTCGAAAGTTCTGCGTACATTAAAAAAGAAAATCCCCCGAGAAACACAGTCATCATGAGCGCGTAGCCCAGCGTCAGACGAGACTTAAAGGAACGAAATGGGATCATGGACAAGTGAGACGATAGCCGGTCCCGCGAATGGTCTCGATCTTGCTTTGGGAGGGAGTTTCCCCGATCTTCTTCCGGAGAAAATTGATATAAACGTCGATCGTGTTGCTCATAGGATCAAAGTGGAGGTCCCAGACATGTTCCGCGATTGCGGTCCGGGAAACGACCTCGCCCGCGTGGCGCATCAGAAACTCGAGCAGCGCGAATTCCTTTTGCGATAGGAGGATCTCCTGCTCTCCGGCCCACGACTGACGTTTGATGAGATCCAATTTTAAATTCGCGCACTGAAGCACAGTCTTGTTCGTGACATGCGGCGGCCGGCGAAGAAGAGCCCGGATACGTGCCAAGAGCTCCTCGAAACTGAACGGCTTGGTCAGATAGTCATCCGCGCCCTGATCAAGCCCTTTGATCTTGTCTTCGACCGAATCTTTCGCCGTCAGGATCAGCACCGGTGTGATTTTTCCTTCCTTCCGGAATTTATGACAAAGCTCCACCCCGCTCATCTTTGGAAGCATCCAGTCCAGGATCAAAACGTCGTAGTCGTTGGCCATGGCATATTTCCAGCCTTTTTCGCCGTCGTAGGCGATATCCACAGCGTAGTGCTCTTCTTTTAGGCCGCGCTCCAAAAAGCTCGCCATCTTCTTCTCATCTTCAACGATCAGGATCCTCATGGCGCCCCTCTATTCTCCTTCCGGATCAAAATGGACCGTCACGTCCGCGTTGGGATGATGATCTCTGATCTTGTCGATCAGAGATTCAGTCATATCGTGCGCTTTTTTGAAATTGTCTTCACCCCGGATCTCGATATGAAAATCCAGGAACAGCTGATTGCCGACCACCCGGCTGCGAAGGTTATGCGCCCCTATGATCGACGGATGATGCCGAAGGATAAGCATCTTTATCGTTTTAAGCTCGGTACTTGAAAGCCCCCGGTCCAGAAGTTCCGAAACGGCCCGTATCAAAATGCGGATCGCCTCCTTAAAAATATAAACCGCAACCAGTATCGACACGATCAGGTCCCAGGTGGCCTTCCCCGTCCATCCAACGAGAAGCAGGGCCGCGATCACGCCGACATATGAAACAAAATCCATGGAATAGTGTACTTTTTCCGTGCCGAGGATCAGAGACCGGTTCTTTTTGGAAAGAACCTTAAGTCGCCACGAAAGCAGGAGCGTCACGATCCCGGAGAAGACGATCACCCCGATCCCCAATGGAATCTCGTCAACGAAACTCCCCTGAAGAAGCCGGCGAATGGATTCATAGACCACAAACGAACCACTCAATATGATGAAAAGACTCTGAAAAAGTCCGGCAAGACTTTCGACTTTGCCGTGGCCGTATGCGTGCTCGACATCGGGCGGTTTCGACGCTTCCCGGAACGCAAAAAAATTCAGCGCGGACATCAGCATATCCAGCGTGGAATCCAGGGCCGAAGCCATGATCGCCATGGAATGCGTCATAAGCCCGGCTGAGAATTTCACCACGGTCAAAAGTAAAGCCACCCCCACGGACAGGACGATCGCCTGCCGGGCCTGTTTCATGTATTGTTCCATCCCCTCGTTCGTCATGATTCTCCTTAAATAAAAAGCAACCGGGAAATCATGGCTGTCCTCGTTTTCAATTTAAAATACCTGTTGATAACGAGGGCGTCATGATTCTCCTTAAATAAAAAGCAACCGGGAAATCATGGCTGTCCTCGTTTTCAATTTAAAATAACTGTTGATAACGAGGGCGTCATGATTCTCCTTAAATAAATTGAAGCATCCGTCCATTTGAACATGGGGACCACCGTCCGCGATAAGTATTTTTGACTCACTTTCATGGTTTCCGCTTGAACTGTTTTTCAAGATCCGGCAGAGAATACTTCATGACACTGGGACGCCCATGCGGGCAGTTGAACGGATTCCTGCAGCGCGCCAACTGCTCCAGAAGACCCTGCATGGCCGGAAGCGTCAATGGATCCGCGGCCTTCACGGACTTGCGCTTGCAAGCGATCATGGCAGCTATGTCCTCCGCTACCCCCTTAAGCCGGGTCTGTGTCTTGCCGGCCTCTTCCTCATCGACAAATTGCCTGATAATCGTTACCGGATTTTCGTCCTTTAAGATGGCGGGCAAACCGCGTATCACAAAGGCCCTCTCGCCGAACAATTCCATTTCAAAGCCCAGCCTGGCAAGAAAAGAAAGTTTTTTCTTCAGAATCTCAACTTGACGCGGGTGCAACTCCAGGACTTCTTCCATCAAAAGTCCCTGGCTGGCGGGACGCTCCGATTCAAAATTTTTCATGAGCGTTTCGAACATCACCCGTTCATGCGCTGCATGCTGGTCCACGACCACGTACCCTTCCTCTGTCTCGGCCAAGATATAAGTGCGGTGAATCTGCCCGAGCACACGCGTGATCCTGAGGCCCTTGCCGATTTCAAGCGGCTGAAAAGCATCCACTTTTTGCGTCACCACATCGGCCACCACAGCCTCCGCGACTTTGAGCGGTGCGCTGTGGGAGGCCATGCGTTCTTCGAACCCGAAACTCGGCTCTTGGAATCTCGCCCCCCGGAAAACAGCAGAAGGTCTTTCGCTCTTTTCGCGGAAGGAAGGCGCCAGATCGCCGCTTTTTTGGAGGGTTTCGGCCACGGTCTTTTCGATCATGGCCTTGATCACCACCTCGTGTGAAAGCCGGACCTGCTGCTTTGTCGGATGAACGTTCACGTCCACATATTGCGGGTTTATTTCAAGAAAAAGGATCGCTGCCGGAAATTGATGCTGCATCAAAAGCCCGTGATACCCCGCCTGAAGTCCGTAGCTCAAGCCGTAGGCCTTGACCCACCGGTGGTTGATGAAAAAAAATTGCTGGGCCCGGTTGCCCGAGGCCAAAGAAGGTTTCCCGATCAGCCCTGAAAGCTTCGCGTGCGGGATCTCATTTTGAACCGGCAGAGTCTGCCCGGCCCAATCATTGCCTAAAATAGCGGCTGCCCGGATTGAAAGTTCCCGGGTCGGCACAAGATCCAGGACGGCCTTGCCGCCGGAACATAAAACGAACCGGACATGAAGATTCGCCAAGGCCAAACAGGTCACGATATCCAGGATATGCCCGAATTCGGTCGTGTCCTGCTTCAGGAATTTTCGGCGGGCGGGTGTGTTAAAAAAAAGGTCGCGGACTTCGACCACGGTTCCCGCGGCCGTGGGACATTCCCTCGCTTTTACAAGACTTCCGCCTTCCACCACAAGTTCAGCGCCGGACGCGGTATCCGCCGTTCGTGTCTGAAGAGTGAAACGCGACACCGCAGCAATGCTCGGAAGAGCTTCGCCCCGGAATCCGAAACTCGCGATGCGGTCAAGATCTTCGGCCTTTTCGATCTTACTCGTCGCGTGCCTCTGAAGCGCGAGTTGGGCATCCTCGACCGTCATCCCGGAACCGTTGTCGGCTACACGAATCAGGCTTTTCCCGCCGTGCTTGATCTCGATCTCAATCCGGTCAGCACCGGCATCCAGAGAATTCTCGACAAGCTCCTTCACGATGGAAGCCGGTCTTTCGATCACTTCCCCGGCCGCGATCTTGTTGGCCACATGCTCAGAAAGTACGTGTATCTTTCCCATCATTATTTCCTCGGACTACTAAAGGGGACAGGCTGAATATTTTACATATTATAAATATTCAGCCTGTCCCCTTTATTTAATTTTATTCTTCCAACCCACAATCTTCTGCAACGCCTCCATCGGCGTCAACTGGTCCGCATCCAGTTTTTTCAGTTCTTCTTCCACCGCGCTTGGCTTCGGCGGGTCTATGTCAAAAAGCGTGGGGCCGGTTTCCACGATTTTCCCGGAGCTTTTCATTTTTTTGGACTCAATGATTTGCGTCGCTTCGGTATTTTCATTCTCAAGGATCGCCAGGATTTCCTTCGCGCGCCGGGTCACATCGCCCGGAATCCCGGCCAATTCCGCCACATGGATCCCATAACTCCGTTCGGAAGCTCCTCGGGCGACCCTCCTCAGGAATACGATCCCGTCCTTTGTTTCTTTCACCGTCATTTTGTAATTCTTGATGCCCGGGAAATGGTCTTCCAGCTGTGTTAATTCGTGATAATGGGTCGCGAAAAGCGTGCGCGGCCTGGTCTTCCCCTGCACCAGAAATTCGCAGACGGCCCAAGCGATGCTCACCCCGTCAAAGGTTGAAGTCCCGCGTCCCACTTCGTCCAGGATCAAAAGGCTCCGTTCCGTGGCTTCCTGCAGGATATGCGCGGTCTCGAGCATTTCCACCATGAACGTACTTTCCCCGCGAGCAAGATCGTCCGAAGCGCCGATGCGCGTGAAGATCCGGTCGACAAGTCCGATATGCGCGGTTTTGGCAGGCACGAACGAGCCCGTCTGCGCCAAAAGCACGATATGTGCCATCTGACGGATATAAGTCGATTTCCCGGCCATGTTCGGCCCGGTCAATACGACCAGCTGATTCTTGTCGCCATCCAGCAGTCCGTCATTTTCGACGAATTTTCCGGCCGGCAGCATACTCTCCACTACCGGATGCCGGCCGCCATGAACGGAAAGCGTCCTGTCGTCGCTCACCTCGGGCCTCACCCATTTTTTTTCAAGGGCGACCCTTGAAAGAGACATGAGAGCATCCAGCATCCCGACGGCCTTTGCCATATTCTGAAGAGCCCCGAGATCTTCCAGCACCTTCGCGCGGATCTCAAGGAAGATCTGATATTCCAGCATCTTGATCTTGTCCTGCGCGCCGGAGATCTTCTCGTCCCATTCCTTAAGCTCCGGCACGATGAATCGCTCGGCATTGGCAAGCGTTTGACGGCGGATGTAATTTTCCGGAACCTGGCCGAGATACGAACGGCTCACCTCAAGCGTATAACCGAACACCCCTGAATATTTCACCTTAAGCGATTTGATCCCCGTGCGTTCGATCTCGCGCTGTTGAAACTCCAGGATCCATTGCTTCCCTTTTTGGGAGATATTGCGCAGGTCATCCAGTTCCCCGGAGTACCGGTCACGGATCAAACCGCCGTCCTTGACGCCAAGCGGCGGCTCTTCCACAATCGAACGGGCGATAAGTTCGCTTAAGCGAGGGAACGGCTGGACCTGTTTCTGGAGGTCGCGTATCAGATCCGCATCGAACGTCCCCAGAATATTGCGGATTTCCGGCACGCGTTCCAGAAACGCCTTCAGGTTCACGAGGTCCCGCGCATTCGCCACACCGTAGTTCAGACGGCTCAGGGTCCGTTCCATATCTTTCACACCTTTGAGAAGCCGGCCCATGTTCTCCGCATGATGAAGTTCTTTGATGAGCTCCGTGACTGATTCCTGGCGCTTGTGGATCTCGGCAATGTCCAGAAGCGGATGTGTAAGCCAGTGATAAAGATGCCGCGCACCCATCGCCGTAAGCGTCCGGTCCACGACTGAAAGGAGCGTACCGCAATCTTTACGGCCACTCTGGGATGCCACCAGTTCCAAACTGCGCTGGGCCTGACGGTCGAGCACCATGAATTGGGCCGCGTTAAACAGCCGCGGCTTTTGGACATGTTCCAGAGCGCTGTGAAAATGGTCTTTGAGATAATATAAAATGGCGCCACAAGCCCCGACCGCGAGCGGATGGGCATGAAAAGAAATGCCCTGCGCGGAACCCAGCTTGAAAATCTCAAGGAGAAGCCGCATGGAATCTTCGGGCTCGAAGATCCAGTCTTCATAGACCGTAAGTGTGGCCTTGAGATTTTCCTTAATGAAATTCGTGAGGTCTTCCCGATCCCCAAGTGTCTTTGGCATTACGACTTCGCGCGGCCAAAGAAGCGTCAATTCATCAAGCAAACGGTCTTGCGTGATCTCACGGACATAAAATTCCCCGGTACTCAGTTCAAGATAAGCCAAGACCGCGGAGTCCTTTCCCGCGAGAATAGCGGCCATATACTGGAGATTTTTCTCGGGTGTTTCATCATCCAGATAGGTGGCCGGCGTGATGATGCGCGTCACCTTGCGTTCCACGAGGCCTTTGGCCTGCGACGGATCACCGATCTGCTCGCAAATGGCAACCTTGAGATTGCTGTCAAGCAATGTTCGGACATAGCCCTGAAAAGCGTGGTAGGGAATGCCGCACATCGGCACCCGGCCTGCCTCCCCGCCTTCGCGGCCCGTAAGCGTGATATTCAGGATATCGGAGGACCGGACCGCATCCTCGAAGAACATCTCGTAGAAATCCCCGAGGCGAAAGAACAGGATGGTGTCCGTTGGAAGAGTCTTTTTGATGGAGCGGTACTGCTCCATCATGGGCGTAAGTTTTGCTTGAGCGTCAAGGCTCGTTGGATCGGTCTGGGTCAAGGGTTACTCCTGGAAAAAATAGATAATGCGATGGGTAGTATACCCAAATCCCCTCCATGCCCCAAGCGGTTTTAAACCGGAATAGGAGGTTCATCCCTTGAAACACGTCTACATCGGAAGACCTCAGCTCACAAGCTGTCCGTTGATCTTGACGCGCATTCGGCGGACGCCCCAATGCAAGGCAGCCTCATGACCGCCCCGGGACTGCGGGAAAAAGATATCGATGTGACGACCGTGAATCTTGCCGCCCCGGTCTTCAGCCGTAAAATGGCGCCTCCCATCCAAAAATTTATACACCGCAAGCCAATCACGAGGCGTGACCGGGACCAGTTCCACGTCCGAACCAAAAGAGACCGACTTGTCCGTCGCCACACCCCCCCAGTAAATGGGACGCTGGCTGGCGAACTTCCCGTCTCGAAATTCCGCCACGTTGATACAAACCGGACAATCACAATAGGCCGTGATCAAATAGCAGTAACGCCCCCAGAAGACGTCGTACGCTTTCCACGCGATCGCTGCGAAAATCAGGATGAAGACGATCTTCGTGATCACAAGAAAGATCTTATTTCCCGGCCTTCCACCCCCCGCAGTTTTGTTATGTTCCGGTGTGTTTAAAAAAATCTTTTCCTCGATCATGACCCCTCCGCAGAAGACGCTAATGCCCCCGTCCGCACCGGGAGATGAGGAATCAGGAAAAGCACCAAAAGCGAGAACGCCGCAGAAAGCAGGATGAGCGGCTCGAGACCGATCCGCGGGAATAAAAACCCTCCGAGAACACTTGAACCCATTTGGCCCAGATTATAAAAGGACATGAGTAAAGCGAAGATCGTTCCTCCGGCATACTGGGGCGAGGTTCGGGCTGCCAGATTTAACAGCGTCAAAAAGATCACAGCACTCGCGATCCCGAGAAAAACGTTCATGGTGAGCGCCAGACTTTTAAGAACAACCGTGTGGGCAATAAGCCATGGGACGAAATACATAAAATAGGAGAGGGTCGAAAACACTCCGATAACGACCGCCGCCAGCAAAAACTTGCGGACCGGAAATCTGGCAAAAACCAGACCGTAGAGCACGCTCCCCAGAAGAGCTCCCGCGCCTGCGACCGCCTGGAGAATGCCGAGAAAAGAAGCGCTGAATTTCAGTGTGTCTACGGAGTAGTAAAAAAAAGGGGCCCCGAATGAAGGGGAAAAATTCCACAGGAAAAGAAAAGCCGCAAGGACCCAGATATTCCGGTGATGAAAAACGTCCCGGAGCCCAAGCTGGGCAGCGCGTTCCGGATGGACCTGCGAGGGTTCCCGGACCAGAAAGAACACGATCCCGGCCGTCAGGACCGGGAACACGGCGGTCATCGCGAAAATACTCCGATAGGTCCACACGCCCTTCTGCGCAAGTTCGGCGATCAAGCCGCCGGCGAACGAAGTGATGATCATGGCTGTGTAGACGGCAGCCCATTGGATCGACTGGAATTGCCCGGTCATATTGAGCGGCTGGCCGGTTTCGACCATAAGACCGTCCGAGACCACATCCTGGAACGCATAAGCCATGTAGATCAGCGTCATAAGAAGCAAAAGCGGCCTGGCGACACTGTAATCGGGCAGGAAAGCAAAAACAAGCCATGCCGCCGCCGCGAAAAGTGATGTAAAAATAAGATAGGACTTGCGGCGGGAACCAAAGATCGGGAAAAGGTCCGAAACAAGACCCCAGAGGGGTTTGACAACCCACGCGATCAATGTGACGGCCTGAAAGTAAGCCATTTTCTCCGGTGTTAACCCGGCCTGATCCTTCAGCAGAAAGTTGATCGCCAGGGCCGGCAAGGCCCCGAGACCGTTCATGGAAAAGAAATAAATCGAAGCGAAAACAACCGCAAGAGGAAACCACTCGGATTTGTTCACCCCATTAGAGACTTTTAAAATCATGCCCCTCCTTCCGCAAAATCACATCGAAAGCCAAGATCAAAACAACCGATTTACCGCCGCTCACGGGAATGTTTCAGAAGCGTTTCCCGTTTCTAACGGGGTTCATGGGCGGTCCCAATATTTATTAGTTTCAACAAAGTTGAACTTGGGGCCGTCCAAGTCGTCTTTTGTGAAACTAAAATAAAGACTTGGACGGTAATATAGCACACCTTTTTTGCCTCCCTGTGATAAAATTTCCGGCCATGAAAAAGGCTCTTCTTCTTTTTGATATCGACGGGACACTGTTACTCACCGGAGGTGCCGGCAAGATCGCTTTTGAAGAAGCCTTCGAAGAGATCTTCGAGATCCCCAACTCCTGGGGCGACCTTGATCCCCACGGCAAGACAGATCCGGCCATTTTTGATGAAGTGGCCCAACAAAAGCTTGGGCGCCTGCTTTCTCCCGGAGAATTTGAACTTCTGATGGAACGCTACGAGGAGATCTTTGAGGAGCGGATTCAACAATCGCCGCGTTTTGAATTGATGCCCGGCGTCATCGAAATCCTGGAGCATCTCTCCCGCGATCCGGGCATCTTTCTCGCGCTCGCAACCGGCAACTTCGAAAGGGCCGGCCGCATGAAACTCAAACGCGGCGCGGTAGAACATTATTTTTTGACGGGCGGATTCGGGAATGACGCCCGGGAACGCGACAATATCCTCCTTGCGGCAATAGCTTATTCGGAAGAATTCGCCGGGGAACGTTTTGAAAAGCACAGGATCTTTGTGATCGGAGACACCGAATATGATATCGCGGCCGCTAAAAAAGCCGGGGTCAGAAGCATCGCCGTACTCACCAACGGCAGAACCCGGGAACATTTCGAAAAAGAACCGCCGGACCACATCCTCCGGGACCTCACCGACATCCCCGCCTTCCTCGCCTGCCTAAAATAAAGGGGACAGGCTGAATATTTTATATATTGTAAAAAAATCAGCCTGTCCCTTTTTTCGGTCGCCCTCTTGATCGAAGAACGGACTGCAATCCCAATTCCTCACATATTTTTAAAACCCATGCATCATTCCCATAAGGAACTTGTTTGTTGACACTTCGTCGGATTCTAGCAAGCTCCTCATCCTCTAATGGCCGGTCAACCCAATCGGACCAATTTACAGGTAGTGAGATCGGCGATTTATCAGGTTCATTGCCCAAAAGTGTATTTTTTATTCGCCGCACATGTGAAGACCACGGCCATTCCTTTGCTGAACGCACCAACCCCGCCCGAACAGGATTCGCCTCAACATATCGCAACACTGTCAATAGATATTCGTCACATTCCACTAAAAAGCTCCTAAATCTCCCTTGCCACACATGCCCGCTCCCGCCATAGTGCCGACGATAGCGCTGAACATGCGAGGTCATCAACCACTGCATCCATTGGCTCATGATATTCTCCTCGATGTTGCAGAGAATAAAATGAAGATGATTAGGCATTAAGCAAAAAGCGAATATCTTCAACAAAAATCTTTTTTTACTCTCTTCCATCAGTTTCAAGAAGGCCTGATAATCGCCAGGTTTCAAAAAAACAGTCTGGCCACCATTCCCGCGGCTTACAACATGATAAATTCCATCTTTAACGAGTCCCCGACGGATCCGCGGCACAGTTCACCTTTCTGATTTTTTGAAAAAGAATAAAGGGGACAGGCTGAATATTTTATATATTGTAAAAAAATCAGCCTGTCCCTTTTTCATAAGGAATTACGCTCGGAGAAGCTGAAATACTGGTTCTCTCCGATAATGATGTGGTCAAGCACCCGGATGGAAACGGTCTGGCAGGCGGATTTGATTTTTTGCGTGATCTCATAATCTTCGCGGCTGGGCTCGACCTTGCCGGAAGGATGATTGTGTACGAGCACGAGGCTCGAAGCGTGGAACTCCAGGGCTGCTTTGATAATCTCACGGGGATGGACCGCCGCTTCGTCGATCGTCCCGCAGAAAAGATCGCGCTCACCGATGATACGAAGCGCTTTATCCAGAAAAAGAACCTTGAAAATCTCGCGCTTTTTGTCCCGGAGCGCGGCAGTGAGATAATCGGTCACGGCCTGGGGACTGCGAACGAAATTCTGTTCGATCATTTTTTCGCGAAGCTGACGGAGGCCTATCTCCCGGACTGCAAAGATCATGCAAATCTTGGCCAAGCCTAGTCCTTTTACTTTTTTAAAGGATGCCGGTTGTTGGGCCAGGATCCCCCGCAAGCCGCCAAATCGAAGGAGCAAACTTCGCGAAAAACTTATGACATCCTGCCCTCGCGTCCCCTGACCAAAGAGCACGGCCAGAAGCTCGGCGTCTGAGAGAGCCTCTGTCCCTTTTTGCAGCAGTTTTTCTCTCGGCCTTTCACCTTCCGGCCATTCTCGAATGCTTTTGAGCATAGCCTCATCTTAGCCCGGCGCTCTTTTCTGTCAATGATTTTTTTATATATTTTATTGATTTATACGCATATTTCAAAACATTGTCCCACGGGCCTGGTTGCCTGATTAAAAGAAGATGCGATTACGTTTTGGATTGGCTTGACCCGGATATTGGGAGCGAGCGGCTGTCCCGAGAATTCTGAAAACGGCGTATCCCGCCTAGTCCTTTGAGCGTAACATCTGCTCCTTGACGTCTGTAATGGCTTTTTCTATATAAGGACACTCCCTTGGAGATAATTTTTTGGCTTTTTCTAATGCGGCCAGGGCTAACCTGAGACTGTTGACGCCCCTGTACATGTCCGCCTGAATCAGATAGACCTTCGGATCATTCGGATTTACAAAGAGCACTTCATCAATAAGTTTTTTCGCTTCACCAAATTTTTTAATTTCATTATAGGCATGCGCGAGTTCGATAAGAAGAAGAGGGTCCCGGGAAGTTTGTGAAAGTCTTTTTTTGCCGTACTCGATACTGGCCCGGTATTCGGTGAGCGCCTCCTGGTCCCGCCCCTGCTTCCGGTAGATATCTCCTAGGTCATTATGAACATTCGGGTAACCGGGTTCCATTTGAATGATGCTGATAAAGCCCTTGATCGCCTTATTCAACATCCCGTAATCCCGGTATGTAGCCGCCAGGTTATGACGAATTCCTATGTTGGCAGGATCCAGGGCCAGGGCCTTCTCCAGATTCGGAATGGCCGACCCATATCTCTCAAGATTCATATAGGCCAGTCCCATGTTGTTAAGAACGGAAGGATTGTCTCTTTTGATAGTCAGGGCATGTTGATATTGTTCGATCGCCGCCTCAAAATTGCCGTTTCCAAAATAAACATCTCCCAAAAAACTGCGGGCTGAATGAAATCTGGGCTCCAGTTCAATCGCTTCCTTCAGATTGTCCTCCATCCGGTAAAAATCCTGCCGCTCATCAAAGGATAGAGCCAGCAGATAATGCACGAGAGCGGAATCCGGATTTGTCTCCAGCGCACTATTCAAAAATTCATGAGCCCCCAATCGGTCTCCCTTCTCAAATGCTTTCAATCCCGCATCAATAAAATATTCGAAAGAAGCCCGTTTCTTCAGATCCTTGATGTCGGGATTGTCGGAAATCACGCTCTCGGCTTTTTGCAGCAACTCCATTGCTTCCTTTAAAAATCCCCGCTGGAGATAGATATCCGCCAAAGCCAAATATGCCGGAGCACAACGCTCATCCATCTGCAACGTTTTGTTATATTCCTCTACGGCCTGGTCTTCCAGGCCCTCATCAAGATATGAATCAGCCAGGGCATGATGTCCGGCCGCAAAAGGAAGTGCCTTGAGTAGCTTTCGGAAATAATCCGTGGTTTTTCTGTATGATTGATAGCGGTAACGATCGCTGGCCGTTTTGTCACGAAATTTGATCCATTCGCTTTTTCCCATCAAAAGAACTATCGCCATAAGACCTACGAGGAGCAACGGCCTAACAATTTTTTTCATAAGAAAACATATTCTTTCTCAGGAAAGTCCGGTTTTATAAATTGATAACCGACAAACATTAAAAACAACGGATAATAAATACACAAAATTTTTTATACGCCTGCTTAGAAAACAGTGATACGCCGTTTGGAAGCGTCGAGGATCTCAAAACGGATATGCCGGACGGTCGCAGGCAGGAGCCCCGACGCCTTTTCGGCCCATTCGACACACGAGATGGCGCCCGGATCGTTCACAAAATCCTGAAAACCGATATTTTCCAGCTCCTCCAGAGAATTCAGACGATAACAATCAAAATGGTAAAGCGGCGTTTTGGCTTTGTAGATGTGCATCAGGACAAATGTCGGGCTTTTCACCTGTTCCGGGTGTTTGAGCCCCAGACCTTCCGCGAGACCTTTGATGAAAGTGGTCTTCCCGCTTCCGAGTTGCCCTTCCAGACAAAGGACCGCACCGGGTCTAAGGCCATTGGCAAACCCCTTTGCAAACTCGATAGTCCCCCGGGGTGAATTTGTGATCGTCTGTTTTTTCATATTAGAAATGCGAAAAACCTTTCTGGGAAAGCCTGGGTTCTGTGACCGCTTTTCCGTTCCGGCGCCAGGAGATCCGGGGGGATTTTCCCTCGATCTTTCCGATCCATCTCAAGGACACTTCTGGAAACTCCTTTTTCCATATCTTTTCGAGTATCCTCTTCTGCCGGAACGACACCGTGAACAAAAGTTCAAAATCCTCGCCGTCACTTAAAGCGCTTGTGAGCGCCTTTTCATCACTTCCACGGCTTATTTTTCTCGCGTCACGGGAAACCGGGATCTTATCAAGATCAAGTACCGCTCCTGCCCCGGAAGCCTTTAAAATATGCGACAAGTCCTGAACAAGCCCATCCGAAATATCGATCATGGCCGTTGGCTTGATATGTTTTACGAGAAAAAGTCCTTCCCGAACGCGCGGTTTAAAATCATGATGATGCCGCAAAAGCGAGCCGCCCAAAGCGCCCGTCACGGCGATCCAATCCCCGGGCCTGGCGCCGGACCTTTTGACAATTTGATGCGGTGAAGCTTCCCCGAAAATCGCAATACTCGCAAAGAACTCTCTGGAACTTGAAAAATCGCCGCCGATACACGCTACGTTAAATTGTTTGGCCAGCGCCAAAAGCCCTTTGTAAAACCGCTTCAACCATGGCGTTGTGATATAAGGAGGTTTTCCGATACTGATTACAAACGCCGCAGGTGACGCGCCCATGGCTGCGAGATCGCTGAGATTGACCGCCAGAGCTTTGCGTCCGATTTTTTCAGGACTCAGGCTCTTGACCTTGAAATCCACGTTCTCCACGATCACGTCCGTGGAAACGACAAGCTTCTTGCTCTTATCGACACTCATGACAGCGGCGTCATCCCCTATCCCGACACAAACCCCTCCGGTGCCCGGTATTTTCTTTCTCAGATATTCGATAAACGAAAATTCGTTCATGGGCCTCATAATGGGGACAGGCTGAATATTTTACATATTATAAATATTCAGCCTGTCCCTTTTTATTTTGCTTTAAGGAGTTGCTTTATTTTTTTGATCGACCGGGTAAAAGGCCGCCTTAAAACACCGGCTTCGGTGATGATGCCGGAGATATATTTGTGCGGCGTCACGTCGAACGAAGGATTAAATATCTTCATGCCCTTCGGGGCGAGCCGTTTTCCGTTCATTTCGGACACCTCACGGTGTGGGCGCTCCTCGATCGGGATGTCCTTCCCCGTCTTCGCCTTCAGGTCAAACGTCGTGCTCGGCGCTGCGATATAAAATGGGATCTTGTGAACACGGGCCAGTACGGCCACGCCATAAGTGCCGATCTTGTTGGCAGTATCGCCGTTCATGGCGATGCGGTCAGCGCCCACCACCACACCGTCGATTTTTCCGGCCCGCATAAGGCTCGCGGCCATATTGTCACAAATTAGGGTCGAGGGGATCTTGCTTTTGAAAAGCTCCCAAGCGGTCAAACGTGCACCCTGCAAAAGCGGCCGCGTTTCATCCACAAAGACCGAGAACGGTATTTTCTTCTCTTTCATTGCGTAAAAAACCGCAAGGGCTGTTCCGTATCCCGAAGTCGCGAGCCCTCCGGCATTGCAATGTGTGAGGATCGCGTCGCCTTTTTTAAAAAGCGCGGAACCGAATTTGCCGATCTTACGACAAAGAAGGACATCGTCAGCATGGATACCCTTCGCCTCTTCAAGAACGAGATTCTTAAGTTTTGCAACATTCTGCTCTTTACTGAGACTGATCCTGCTCAAGATCCTTTCAAGCGCGTAGGCAAGATTACGTGCGGTCGGTCGGGAAGAATCAAGATAACGGCTTTGTTCAAAAAGTTTTTTCAGGAATAAATGACGGTTCCCCTTAAAACCCTTGATCCCAAGATAAAGACCATAACCGGCCGTGACACCGATCGCGGGCGCCCCCCGCACCACCATCGTACGTATCGCTTTCCAGACAGCCCGGGAACTCCGGCATGGGACCCAGATTTCACGGACAGGAAGCTTCCTCTGGTCCAGAAGATAAAGGGTGTTACTGGAAAAACGGATTGGCGAAAAGGGCACTTTCAAGTTTTTCATAAATTCTCCATTTTAAAACGTTTTTGTATGATATGCCTGCATTCTCAAGAGAACAACAGAAACTCAAGCGCCGTTCTTAAAACATACCAAAAAGGGCCCGGGCATTGGCCGTGGTCAGGTCCGCGATTTCTTCCACGCTCATGTCGTGGAGTCGGGCGGCACATTCTGCCGTTTCGATCATGTAAAGGGGCTCGTTGCGCTTCCCCCGCTTCGATTGAGGCGGCAGGTAGGGCGCATCCGTCTCAAGGAGCAAACGGTCCTTCGGACACAATGCACAGGCCTCGCGTAACCCGTCATTTTTTTTGTAGGTCAGGGCCCCGCCGAACGCGATATGGAAGCCAAGGTCCAGATATTCTTTCATGGTCCCGGCGTCCGAGGAATAGCAATGGAGCGTTCCGCGGTAAGACAACGAGGTATGTTCCCGGAGAATACGCAGCAGATCTTCGTAGGCATCACGGCAATGAATGATGATGGGCTTATGGTATTGTTCGTACCAGACAAGAAAGGTCCGCAGAAGTTTCTCCTGCACATCACGGGGGGAATGCTCATGAAAATAGTCCAGCCCCACCTCCCCGATCGCGACCACCTTGGGATGCGCCAAAAGTTTTTCGAGCTCGGCAAGATCTTCGGGATTGGCCGTTTTCGTCTCGTGCGGATGGAACCCGATTGCGGCATAGACTTCCGGATATTTTTCGGCGACCGCAATGGCTTTTCGGGAATCTTCCAGATCAGTACCGATATTCAGAAAAGATTTAATGCCGCCCTGGATCGCTCGTTGGATCACTTCTGGCCGGTCGGCATCATACTGG
>Ga0265297_10002558_pt1 | contig 36380 bp, 41 predicted proteins | sample Munlanlwell13791_FD_192502 | JGI IMG/M metagenome (GOLD analysis project Ga0265297, IMG submission 192502) | Leachate microbial communities from a municipal landfill in Southern Ontario, Canada - Leachate well 137-91 | ecosystem: Engineered > Solid waste > Landfill > Unclassified | place... | reverse complement strand
CAGCTTCCCGAACAGCTCCTCTTTCGTGGCTCCGAGCATTTTCGCTATCTTCGTCTTCTCGGCGCCAACGTCCTTCACTTCATCCAACGCGAGGCCCCCAGCGAGCTTCGCGTACTGCGAGAACAATTTCTCGTCCATGTGCACTCCGAAATCCTTCTTCATCCCCTTTATCACGTCCCCGAAAACAATCTCGTAGCTCGTGGGCGAGCCGTGGGTTATCCACGCGAGCCTGGAAAGGCCTGCGCCCATGTCTATCACTTTGGTTTTCAGCTCGCGTTCCCCGGTTTTCGCAACCTCGTATTGCATGAAAACGCAGTTCCCGAGCTCAAGCCCCCTTGAGAAATATTCCATGCTCGGCCCGAAATTCCCTCCGCCCACCCAAACGTCCTCTATGAATACTAAATCCTTTTCTTTCACCCCCAAATCATTAAGATATTCGATGTCATGCCCGAGCGCCTGGTCCTTCCAGTAGAACAAACCTGTTTTCTCGGTGTTGAACGCGTGCTGCCCTATCATGACGAAATTGGTGTAGTGCCTCCCTGTGACTCCTACATTCCCTATGTCCCCGAACCTTATGCAGGGCTGGGGCACTATGAGCGGATTGTACGGAGGTTCAAGTTCGCCGTTGACCACGTAGGGCTGGAAGTCATTTATGCTCGCTATGGTGAAGTACAAGTCGTCGCGCCACCTCGCAACCGTGGGGTAAGGGGCAACGTATCCGTGGCCGTGCTCTGTGAAGTATTTTTTTATCCTGTTCCACGTCTCCACGTATCCGAGCTTCTTGCCTGAAGGGGCGTTGCCTATGAACTCGTAGCCGATGCACCCGGGGTCTGCGCAGAACTCGCGCTCCTCCTGGGCCCAGAACGCGCGCCTGCACTTCTTGCACTCCTGCCTCGAAAACCCGCGCTGCTTCAGTGCATCTATGTCGTAGTGCTTCTTCCACTCCTTCCTGAACCTTGCGCGCAACTGGTCCTTGTCAACGTTAACCATCAGGATTACCTTTACTTCTGAACAGGCTGAACAGAATTAGTATAAGTTGCGAACAATTATTATAAAACTATGGCTCTTCAGTAAGGCTTCGCACCGGCTGCTTAAAGCAGTTTGTCCAGTTTTTTGTGGAAAAGACAGACGCCCACTTCCAGCACCGCCAGTCTGGACATTCTCACAAAGCCCTGGGCCAAAAGAAATGCGCTCGCTGCAAGCGCGGCAGCGGCCAACGGAACCTGGATGTACATCACGTCTTTATAGGTGGAATCCGACAGGTGCACCAAGTCGCTGCCGATTTGCGCGTATTTCAACAATATGCCAGCCGCGAACGCAATGACCCCGCCCACCACAATCCGCGATTTGTTCGCCTTGTTTTTGCCCTCTTTGCAGTTTTCAGCATCAATCCGCTCTAGCAAAGGAGGTAACAAATGGCGCTCGATTTTCGTTTCCTCTATTTGGAGCTCAAGCAGCGCCTTCCCCATCTCAGTGCCACGCAAACCAGAATCTTTTATTCGCACTCTTTCCAGTTCCAACGCTTCCAGCCTGCACATCAGAGGTTCCATCTCCCTAAATGCGCCAGCAATGACGGGTTCCTTGGCTCTTGAAGCCAGTTTGGACAATTTGGCGCAGTCGCGTGAAAGCGGAACGACTTTCTTTTGCTTTTGCATTTACTCAACTTCCGCGTATTTTTCCAGCTGGTCTATAAGCGTGCCCAGCACATTGCGAAACGCAGTCTTGCTTAATCCAGAAGCCAGAACGGCTAGCGAGAGATAAACGTCCTTCAGTTTAGCCAGCACGTTGTTAGTTTCAGGGCTCGCGTCAGGGCCCATATGGGCTTTCTTGGGCCCTAATTCCGCCTTCTCCCTGATTGCACTTGCTGCAGCCATAACATCATTCCTGAATTCCCTCACAAGAAATAAATGGCCGGGCGGTTTTTCAGGCTTTTTCGATAATCTGCTTAACATATTCAGAAGCACTATCGCCTTAACCATTTCCAGCCCGACTTTTGCGGGCGCCCGGGAAGTAACAAGATCCCATCTCCCGTCGAATTTCTTGAACGCGTTATGCGCATCGGGCGGAGAGGCGTGCTCTCCTATTATGAATCGCAACTTAGGCACACATTTATGGGGCATAGTTTCACCTAACAAAAACCATTTAAATTATTAATATACCACAAACTTTAAATAAGTTGGTTTGCACTGGAATGGAGGGGCAAAATGAGCGCAGAATTAGTACGGCTTCCCTTTCCATGTCTTCATCGCATTTACAGCTTCCGCGCGCAGGAAATTCGGGATTAGTTTTACGCGCGAGCCCCTGCGCCTGAATTCGCGGTCGTGCAGCATCAGCTCGCTGAATCCCAGGTTTTTCGCGTCCTCTATTGTGGCTCCGTAAACCACTTCATCAACTTTCGCCCAGTGCGAGGCGCTGAAGCACATGGGGCACGGCTCGCAGGAGGAAAAAAGAACGCATCCCTTCAGACTTATCCCGAGCTTTTTCCCAGCCTTCCGCAAGGCGTTCACTTCCGCATGGGCCGTAGGGTCCGAAGATAAGAGCACGATGTTGTGCGCCCTTGCGACTATTTTTCCATCCTTCACTATCACGCAGCCGAACGGGCTCTGTCCTTCCTTCACGCCCAGGAGGCATTCCTTTATCGCCTCGCGCATGAACTTCGTATAATCGGATTTTCGCATGGAAGCGGATTGCGTGCTAAAATTTTTAATTACGCCATTTGCCGAACACCCCTTAGTTATGTTTATAAAATGCGTGCGGAATAACGCATACTGGGACTTATTCGCACAAAGTGATGTTTATGAGGAGAGTCGCGATAATAGGGGCAGGCATGACGAAATTCGGGGAGCACTGGGAGAAGGGCTTCCGAGATTTGGTCATAGATGCCGGGATAAAGGCGATAGGGGACGCAGGGCTCCAGGGCAACGAAATCAGCGCCGGATACGTTGGAAACATGGCCTCGGGCAGCTTAATAGGCCAGGAGCACGTGGCCGCGCTCATCGCAGACCACATGGGCCTCAACCCCATCCCTGTGACAAGGGTCGAGGCTGCTTGCGCTTCAGGCGGGGTCGCACTCAGGCAGGGCTACATGGCTGTTGCCAGCGGAATGCACGATTTCGTAGTAGTTGGCGGAGTGGAGAAAATGAACGACCTGGACACCAACGAGGTTTCGCAGATACTCGGAGGCGCCGGCGACCAGGAATGGGAGCTTTTCATGGGCGCTACGTTCCCAGGGCTTTACGCGCTCATGGCCAAACGGCACATGCACGAATACGGAACCACCGAGGAGATGCTCGCAGCCGTTGCGGTGAAGAACCATGAGCATGGCTCCAGGAACCCTTACGCGCAATTTCAGAACAAGATAACCATTGATATGGTGCTGAAATCCAAGGTGGTCGCTGACCCGCTCAAGATGTTCGACTGCTCGCCCATAACGGATGGGGCAGCGGCGGTGGTGCTCGCGCCGGTGGAGATCGCGAAAAAATACCAGGAGCAGCCCATAGAGATAGTCGCTTCTGCCCAGGCTTCGGACACGATAGCGCTGCATTCGCGCGAAAAGCTCAGCGAGATAAAAGCAACGCAGATTGCGGCGAAAAGAGCTTACGAGATGGCCAAGATAGGCCCGAAAGACGTTGACGTTGCCGAGGTTCATGATTGCTTCACCATAGCCGAGATAATGGCTATAGAGGACCTGGGCCTGTTCAGGAAAGGCGAGGGCGGAAAGGCCACGCTAGAAGGAAGGACCGGCCTGGGCGGCGAGGTCGCAATCAACACTTCCGGAGGCCTGAAGGCCGCGGGTCACCCTGTGGGGGCTACCGGAGTGAAGCAGGCGGTGGAGCTCACATGGCAGCTCAGGGGCAAAGCCGAGGGCAGGCAGGTAGCGGACGCTGAAATCGGGCTGGCCCAGAACGTGGGCGGAAGCGGCGCAACATCGGTGGTGCACATATTCAAAAGGGTGTGAAAAATGAAAGAGAGCATTCCGCTTACTTGGAGAAGGATACCGGAAAGATACAGGATGAAGGGCAACAGGTGCCTCACCTGCTCCACTGCATATTTCCCCCCGCGCACCATATGCCCGAAATGCAGGAGGAAAGGCAAGCTCGAATTCTTGAATTTCAAGGGCACGGGCAAAATATACTCTTTCACTGAAATACACAGCCCTGCGTCCGGCTTCGAGGAGCAGGTCCCCTACGTTTTTGCGATTGTGGAATTAGATGAAGGCGCGCGCATAACCGGGCAGGTGGTGGACGCGCACAAGCCGGAAGTGAAAATCGGGGACAGGGTGGAGGCTGTTTTCAGGAAGATACAGAGCGACGACCCGGAGGGGCTCATCCATTACGGATTCAAATTCAGGCTCGTGAAATGAGTTTATGGTGATTGAAATGGCGAAAGTGCACATAAAGAACGAGAACAAGACTGTTGAGATACCGGACGGAAGCAACCTCGTGGATTTGGAGGGCAAAAGCAATGTCATTTTCGCATGCAAGGTCGGGGCGTGCGGTGCGTGCATCGCGACCATAGTGAGCGGCGCGGAGAACCTCGAGCCACCCACCGAGACCGAGAAGGTTTACCTGGACAGCTTCGCACCCGGGGGAAGCAAGAGATTGCTCTGCCAAACCGTGATAAAGAAGGGCGAAGTCACGATTGAGTACTAATTTTTGGCAATATTTTTAAATAGTTATAAATATAGTAGAATTATGCATATTCTTAATCCCAAAACTGCGAAAACCGATATCAGGGCAGGCATTGTAATCCCCACTGCGCTTCGCCATGACATAACCCCTTTTCTTGATTCTATGCAGAGGCGTCTTCTCGCCCAACGCGTATACCCTAGGATTTACCTGAGAATATCGCCTTCGGCAAGAGATAACGCGGCGCGTTTTTCTTCCCTCGCACCGCTCGTTGACGTTGAGATTGGAGCTGATCCCATAGGCCACCGCATTCACACCGGCTTTGATAAGGCTGCCAAGGATACAGATATAGTGGTCTTCTTATGCGATGACTTCGACCATCTCCTGTCAAAATTCGGCGCTTTCGTGCGCGCGATAGGACAGGAAAATGAAGTGCTGCTCGGCGAATGGGACCGCATGTCCAAGTTTTACCTTCCTTATTCCATGTGGCTCAACGAAGCGGCAATGTCCGCGGCAGTGACCTACCTCAAGCCCTCGCACCCGATTTCAATTGCGCTTCCGTCCCTGCCGTTTGAACTCAAAAACCTCGAATATTTTATCGAACGATCCAAAAAGCACGGCACATGGACGCAGGTTTATATTGGTCTTTTGGGTGTGGTGTCTCAAAGATGGGAGTCGCTGAGAGACCGTGCACATGGCTTATTCCGAAAAAGTAGAAACGAATTTGATTGGGTTGGTTCTGAAGCCGGGTTGGTGCTCGCGGCTTTCGACATGGGGCTCAATATCGCAGGATATACGCTACCCAAGCGTTTCGAACATCCAATCCTCGTGGCAGGCTCTGGCGAAGAGAGAGGGTTCGCAGCGGGCAGGCAAAAACAATTTGATTATGGACGTGCCGTAGTCGAGGAGTATGCGGACATATGCCCTGAAAAGTTCCAAGCAATTGCAACTTTCATGGAAATGATGCATAATGAGATAGGGGCAGAGTCGTTTCATTGGCCCGGCAGAAAAGTACGGCCCAGCAAATGGAACAGTGGTGTCAGAACGGGATTTTAGCTTTTTCTCTTTTTAGAATTCCTTTGCTTTTCCCACCGCTTCAGCCAAACTTGAATAGTTGTGTTTCTTCAATTCCTCCTCCAGCTCTTTCTCCATTCTCGCGAACGCGTCCACCCCTTCCGGAGCGTAGAGTGCTGATGCGCACGCGAACGCGGAGGCTCCTGCGAGTGCATACGCGAAAGCGTCTTTTCCTGAGAATATTCCTCCGCATCCGACTATCGCAATTGAACCCTTGAAATACTCGCGATACCTTCTCACATTCCCCCAGCCGACCATCTTTATAGCTTCGCCTCCGAGCCCGCCCCACTTGGGCTTGAGCATTATCCTTTCCCTGTCAGCGTCCACGTACATCGCATTCCCCACGGTGTTTATCGCGATTATCAGGTCCACTCCGCGCTTCTTCGCGATTTCGCAGAACTCAAGCTGCGCGTTCATATCAAGGAAGGGCGCGACTTTCACCGCGATTTTCCTGTCCGTGCTTTTCTTCACGGCTTTCAGCACTTCGTCCGTGGCTTCTGAATCGTAAATAATCTGGGACTTGCCGTGCAGGTTCGGGCAGGACAGATTGAGTTCGAGCACATCCGCTACTGGAGAGAGCGCTTTCGCCATTTCCCCGGCCTCATTTGCGTCAAATCCGCTCATGCTCGCGAAAATCGGCTTCCTGGTCTTGGTTTTCAGTTCCTTTATTATTTCCGCCATCTTTTTGTAGCCAGGATTCGGGAGCCCCATGCTGTTTATCGTGGTGCTTCCAAGAGTGTAGAACCTGGGCCCTGGATTTCCGGCCCTGGGAAGGAGCGTCGCGGTCTTGGTGGTTATGAAGCCTGCCCTCGACCCGGCTATCTGCAAAAGCTTTTCGAGCGAATCGTCGTTCGCGCCCGAGCCGTTCGTAAAAACTCCGTCCAGTTGCATGTCACCCAGTTTGGTTTTCAGCATAGCCATCACTACCCTGTCATCCCTTCTAGGTACTAAGGAAAATAAGCATTTAAGGGTTTTGCTGGATATACACACGGGTCCGAAAATGCGCCTTAGACAGATTGCAGCTATTTTGCCGTTACTTTTCCTCGCGCACGCCGCGGACTCCCCTTCAGCGGCGCTCCTCCAGTTCAGGGAACTCGTTACAGTGTGCATAATCCTGAGCTACGTGTTCGCGGCAGGGAAAATCGCTGACTTCCTGGAAACCAGCGGCAGGGCAATCAAAAAGAAGGAGGTTCTGCTCGCGCCTTTCGCGTACATGCTCTTCGCCACGTTCGGCATATTGTACTATTTCATGTCCGGCGCGTGGATTCCGCCCCAGCACACCATAATAACCACCCTGGCCTATTTAGTGGTGATACCGTTCGGAATAGCTCTTGTAATTGGCGCGATTGTGCTCCATGCATTTTTCCGGGACCGGCTGAACGCACTGCAATCCCTGGACCTTTCGCTCAAGGTGCTCCTTTCGCCGGTGCTGGACGGGATTTCGGGCTACTGGACCGCCCTGGTCGCGGCCGCGCTCCTCGTGCTCATATCCGCGGCTTCCGCTTACTCAAGCAACATGAATTTCGCCACCGTACCGCTGGACTTCATCCTTCTTTCTGCCATTTTCGCGCTCTTCTTCCTCTATCGCGCGCTCACCTCTGCGAACAATGAGGGAAAGGCTTCCAACTTCGTGACCGCGCTCACGCTCATGGTCCCCGCGATACTGAGGATGTATTTCAAGGACCTCGTGTGCACCGGGCTTTCCCTAATCCCGTTCAATTTCTTCAGCACCTGCCCGATACAGGACCTCGGGACCGGAGTGGAACTCGCACTCTCGGTGCTCGCTACGCTGATTATACTGGTTCCGGTAATTCCGTTCGTTTACGCGCTGGTCGTGAACATGCTGCGCTTCGCGACGGTTGCGAGGATAGTTGCGGGAAAAGAGGGCCGGGATAAGCGAGCTTCGTGAGGATTAAAGGCCTGAAACGTACACTTCCTTGCTCTCGTTTATGTCCGGTGCAAGCGGAATGTCTATCTTCATTTTCACGAACCATTCCACAATCCTGTCGTCGTGCCCGTAAATTTTGCTCGAGGGTCGGGCATCCGCAGGAAGCGTCATCGAGAACGTGAACTCCTCGTTCAGGTATGTGCCTTCCCCTGCGATTTTCTTCTCCTCGTGGTGGTGCTCGTGCTCCTCCACCCGCTCTTCAGTCATAATATAGGGGGGAGATATGTAGAGGCCGAGCTTCCTCTTTTCCTCCACCTCGTCAAGAGGTATGTTGCGCACGTATTTTATTTTGTGTTTCTCGTGGCAGTGCAGCGAAACAAAAATCCCTCTGGCTTTTATCGGCTTGTCCAGCCCCAGCTTGATGGTCCCCTTGATTTCTTCCCCTGGAGCGTAGCCTGTTTTATCCAGGAGTATCGTCACTGCCATGGATGTGAATTAGAAGGTTAGAATTATATCGGTTTGCTCAAAGGAGCTTGAGTTCCCTGTCCGCAAGAAGATGGGACAAATAACCGAGCAATGCGGCAATGCCGAACCCGAATCCAAGGATGAGAAAAACTGCGAACGAAATGATGCCAGCTGCAAGCAATGAGTGCATCACGCCCCTGTGCCTGAACAGCATCATCACCAGGAAGTACAGCCCAATCAGCGCGAGGAACCTCGCGATGAAATCCAGGGAGAAAACGCATTCGGCGCTTCCGCAGTGAGCCAAATAGACCAGCAGGAACGCGGACATCATCACGAATGCATCAAGCGCTTTTCTCGCCTTCGAGCCCGAATAATCAATATCAGGAACCAGCGCGCACATTCCTGCGAAAAACGAGTAAATCATAATTGCATAAGAAGAACTGCCCAGTAAATAGAATAGTATTCCGGCAACTGCTGCGCCGATAACAAAATGCGCCAGCCATCGCATAATCTCACTCCGCGTTCATCTGAGCGTGAAATATATTCTCCTGTTCGCCGCTCCTTTGTTTTCCAATTTGAGTATCTCTATCCGCCCTATTTCAGAGGTGTTTTTCACGTGCGTCCCTCCGTCCGCCTGTATGTCCGCGCCCGGAATTTCCACTATGCGCAAAATAGATATGCTTGGGGGGAGCGCGTTCGCGAGCTTCACCACCCCGGGAATCTTCAACGCCTCCTCGCGCGGAAGGGAGTAGATTTTGAGTTCTATGCTTTTCGCAATCGTCTCGTTCGCCTTTTTCACAACTTCGTCGAATTTCGCGCGGTCGAAATTTTCTAACGCAAAATCAAATCTTGTTTTGTCCACTTCAAGCTGGTTGCCTGTAATCAATGCGCCGGTTTCGTTCACGAAAGTCGCTGCGAGGATGTGCGCAGCGGTGTGCATGCGCATGAGCGCGTACCTTCTCTCCCAGTCCAAAATGCAGTGCACCGAATCCCCAACCGCCAATCCTTCCCTGTCAACCTCGTGCACGATTTTCCCCTCGCGCTTTTCGACGTTCACAACATTGAAAATGTCGGTTCCGCGCACAAACTGACCTTTGTCCATTGCCTGGCCCCCTCCGCGCGGGTAAAAGATGTTCTTGTCCAGCACGATTTTTTTCGGTTCCAATATTTCAAGAACTTTCGCGTCGCATTCCCTACAATACGAATCCTGGAGATAGAGCGGTTCGTCCATGCGTAAAAATCAGGGAGAGGGTTTAAAAAACAATTCGCAGTAAGTAGTATGCTGCTTGTCCAGACTCCAGTATTTGAAAACTGGGCAGGTGCTTTATAGCGGGATAGGGTAGCTTGGAGTGCCCGCCGGATTTCTGTTGCGTAATGCACCAGGAAGGCGAAGCTCATAACCCGGATGCAACGAGCGCGTTGCTCTTGCAGGGGAAAGATCGTTGGTTCAAAAATTCGAACCAGAGATTCTGGTTTGGGTTGGCAATCCACCTCCCGCTATACACTTTTTTTATTCCTGAATTTTCTTGAAACTTTCATACCTCGAAATGTTCTTCGCGTTAGAGAAACCAATCCGTTCATTCCATTTTCGCAAGTTGGCAGTACCGGCCAGTACAACTCGTACTTTTCCTCTTCCAATAGAATATACGCGTGGGCTGAAACCCAGTCTACGCAGGCCTAGAATTAGTTGTTTCTGCATAGGGCTTGGACATATCTTCATTTCAATTCTTGGATAGCGGATTCCGTTGTTGTTAGCCACAGTTACGCAACCGTCGGTATCCATATAGCCGCGCAGTAAGGCAGGGAGGGACTTGAGCGAAAGAAACTCCTGCGGAACACGAGCTCGATTCCATTTAGGCGCGGTTCTGAGGCCCATTTGGATAAGATTCCTGATAATTCGCCTCTTGAAGATGAAGAGGTCCAAGGTATTTTCATTCGGTCGCTTGCGCATAATTGGCGTGGTTCCGAGCAAATGCTCTATTTGCATTTTCAAGTAAATTGCATAATCTCGGTCATCCGTGGAATTGAGCGTTATTTTGATCCTGTAATGTTTCTTCAGTTTTCCATTTACGACGCAATCGTAGATACCGATTGAACCGTCTCCGAGAAGGACGCCGATAAGTTCTGCAAGTTTCGCGCTCATGCGCTGTTGCAGTCATCAGGCATTATTAAAAAGACGAAAAGAGAGGTGGATGCCAGTGGTTTTCATGGAAGCTATCGAAGCCATAATGTCTAGGAGGAGCATAAGGAAATTCAAGCAAAAGGAAATTTCGCAGGAGCATATTGATGTGCTGATGGCTGCAGCGATGGCCGCGCCCTCAGCGGTAAACGAGCAGCCCTGGCATTTCATTCTCGTAAAGGACCGCGAGTTGGTGGAAAAAATCTGCGGATTCCACAACCACGCGCAGATGGCCATGGGGGCGCCCCTTTCCATAATTGTGTGCGCTGACCGGAAGGCTGCGAAAAGCCACGAAGCTTACATTTTCCAGGACTGCTCGGCTGCAATAGAGAATTTGATGGTGGCTGCGAAAGCGCTCGGGCTTGGCGCTGTTTGGACCGGCGTTTATCCGAATGAAGCGCGCATGCAGGGTTTTAGAACCCTTTTTTCGCTTCCTGAAAGCATCGTTCCTTTCGCGATGATTGTAATCGGGCATCCGGACGAGGAAAAAGAAGCGAAAAAGGACTATGACAAGAGCAGGGTGCACGAAGGGAAATGGTGAATTCCGGCTGTTTTTGCCAATATTTATAAACCAGAACTGCGATATGAAAATAGAGTATTTTATGAATAGAAATCATGCTGATTCGGTGCTTGGAAAATGGGCGAAATAGTAAACAGGCTTATAGAGCAGGACATGAAGGAATCCTACCTGGATTACGCGATGAGCGTCATTGCAGGACGCGCATTGCCCGACGTCCGCGACGGATTGAAGCCGGTGCACAGACGAATACTTTACGCGATGAGCGAGCTGGGAAACACCCACGACAAGCCCTACAAGAAGAGCGCGAGAATAGTCGGAGAAGTCTTGGGAAAATACCACCCTCACGGCGATGCCGCGATTTACGATTCCATAGTGCGCATGGCCCAGTATTTCAGCATGCGCTACCTGCTTGTTGACGGTCAAGGCAATTTTGGATCTGTTGACGGCGATGGAGCTGCGGCGATGCGTTACACCGAGGTGCGCATGACCAAAATCGCAGAGGAGATGCTCCTGGATTTGGACAAGGAGACAGTCGCGTTCAGCCCGAACTTTGACGGAACGCTCAAGGAACCCACCGTGCTCCCGAGCGCAGTTCCCACCCTTCTTGTGAACGGCTCTTCTGGGATAGCAGTCGGGATGGCAACCAACATACCCCCCCATAACTTAGGGGAGATAGTGGATGCGCTGGTCGCGCTCATAGAAGGCGCTGATGAAAACAAGGTACTCATGCTCGTTCCCGGCCCGGATTTCCCCACTGGCGGGACCATAGTCGGAAGGGCTGGAATTTACGAGGCCTACAAGACCGGGAGGGGCATAATACGGCTCAGGGGAAAAGTAGAAACAGACGAGAAGAACAGGAAGCTGACGATAAAGGAAATCCCCTACCAGATTACGAAAACCGCGATAATAGAGTCAATAGTTGACGCAGTGCGGGACAAGAAGATAGAGGGAATTTCCAACGTGCACGACAGGAGCGACAAGGAAGGGATGGAGGTGCTGATTGAGCTCAAGAAGGACGCGAACCCCGAGGTGGTGCTCAACCAGCTTTACGCGCACAGCCCCCTGGAAAGCTCCTTCGGGATAATCAACATCGCGCTCGTGAACGGCTCCCCTAAAACGCTCTCGCTTTACGAGATGCTCAAACTATTTTTGGAATTCAGGCAAGAAGTGGTGCGCAAAAGGTGCGTGTTCGAAAGGAACCAGGCCCAGGCAAGGGCGCACATCCTCGAGGGCCTGATGGTCGCGCTCCACAACATAGATGAGATAATCCCCTTCCTCAAATCAAGCAAGGACCCGAAGACCGCGAAGGCAGGATTGATGGGCAACTACTCGCTCAGCGAGAAGCAGGCCGAAGCGATACTGGAGATGAAGCTCCAGCGCCTCACAGGGCTTGAGAGGGAGAAGATAAACAACGAGCTCGCTGAGCTCAAGAAAACAATCGCGTGGCTGGAAAGCGTGCTCGCGGATGAGCTGAAGATTCTCGAGATAATAAAGAGCGAACTGCTTGAGATAAGGAAAAAATACGCGGACGCGCGAAAGACGGAAATAGAGGACGCGGCTGACGAAAGGACCGTGGAGGATTTGATCCCGAACGAGGACGTGGTGGTGTTCATAAGCCACCGCGGATATGTGAAGCGCGTTCAACTTCAGGAGTACAGGACCCAGCGCAGGGGAGGCAAGGGCGTGATAGGCACCGAAACGAAAGAGGAGGATTTCGTGGAGGACGCGATAATAACCAAAACGCACAACTACCTCCTCTTCTTTACGGACAAGGGAAGGGTGCACTGGCTCAAGGCGTACAACATCCCGGAGAGTGGAAGGTACTCAAGCGGCAAGCCCATAGTGAACATGCTCGAGCTCAAGGAGGAAAAAGTGAATGCATGGATAGAGATGCGCGAGTTCTCGGACAAGGAATTTTTAGTGATGGTTACCAAGAACGGGATAGTGAAAAGGATTGGTGCTGACGCGTTCGCGAACCCGCGCAAAGGAGGCGTGATAGCGATAACGCTCAGGGAGAATGATTCGCTCATAGAAGTGAAAAAAACGAACGGAAACAGCGAGATATTCATAGCCACGCGCGACGGATACGCGATAAGGTTCAATGAGAACGACGCGCGCGAAATCGGGAGGACCGGCCAGGGCGTCATAGGGATAAGATTGCGCGAGGGGGACTGCGTAGTTGGCGCGACGGTGTGCGACAGGCCCGCGGTGCTCACGCTGAGCGAGAACGGCTACGGGAAACGGACCGAATTTGCCGAGTACAGGCTCCAAGCCAGGGGCGGGATGGGAGTCACGAACCTGGACTCCACTGAAAAGACCGGCAAGGTCGTGGGCGCGAAGGCGGTGAACGAGAAGGATGACATCATAGTGATAAGCACCGGCGGCCAGACCATACGCGCGCCTGTGAAGGACATACGCGTGATAGGGAGGAACACTCAGGGAGTGCGCATAATAAGGCTCGGGGAAAAGGAGAAAGTCGCTTCATTTGCTGTCGCGGCTGGGGAGCAGGACGCGGCGCCCGAGCAGACCGAATAGCACGGAACCCCAGTAATCTATTTAAATTTTTTATCCCATATAGGAACGTGAAAAAATGGGAAAAACCACCATCCTCCTCGCATTCATCCTCGCTTCATCTGTTTTGTTCGCGATAGACTGCGTTCCGGGCTACGAAGAGAGCGCGGTGATACAGGCGCTCGACGGGAAGCTCAGGCCCATAGAAAACGCGAGCGTGCAAATAACCTACCAGATTGACAGGACCACCGGGAAGGGCTACGCGACAACCGCGCCAAAGCTTACGGATTCAAGCGGGAAAGCCGCGTTCATACTCAAGAACCAGGAGGTCGTGCAGGAGCGCGTGGACTGCACTTACAGCGTGCTTGTCACATACGACAACAAGAAGGCCGAAAAGCAGGTGGACGTGAGAAACCACGAGAACGTGATTGCGATGCCGATGGACGTCTACATGCTGGGCATAAGGGCGGTTGACCAGAACGGGAATGCGCTCGCGGGCGCCGTAGTGAGGGCCAGGGACGCCAAAGCGGTCGCGGGAAGCGACGGAACGGCGCGCCTCGTGCTCGGAACCGGGCCGGTGAACGTGAGCCTTTCTTACGGGGACGGCACGGCGGTCAAAACGATAGATTTGAGAAACGACACTGATTACTACTATGAAGTGGGAATGTACGATCTGGAATTGTTCGTCCTTGATGACAGGAACACGCCGCTCGTGGTGGACGCGCAGGTCGGGCAGAAAGTGCTCCAGACCAACGAAAGCGGCTATCTTACGGTGAAGAAGCTCATAACCGCTAGGCCGGGAGTGAGGACCGTATACAGGGGAATAGAGCGGAACCTGGACGCGGACCTTGCGGTGCAGACCAAGTATTACGTCGTGTACGATATCCACGCGCCGAAGATAAGCGATGTGAGCGCGTCCTACGGAAACCAGACGCTCCAGGTGGACTTTTACTGCGCTGACGAGGGCCTGAGGGCCAGCGGGCTCGCTCCGGACGGCTTGAAGATGAAGTACGCCTATGGGGGGAGGGAATACATGGTGCCCGTTTATCTCCGCACCAAGGACTGGTACCGCGCCGCCATAGACGGGGTTGACCAGAGCGGCATAATGGAGATGTTCTTCGAGGCTAAGGACAACGAAGGCAACATAAGGAACGTGAAGGGCTTCATCTCCGTGGAGTTCATAAATGAAACGATGCAGGGCAACCAGAGCACGGGCGGAGGCAACGGCACGAGCCCCACCGGGATAACCGTGGACCCGATGTATATAATAGCAGCCGGTGCAGGAGTGATAATTCTGCTCGCAGCCATAAAATTCATTCGTGAAAAACTCGGCGAACCATGAGAACAATTATAAATGTATTATAAGAAATATAATATCAGACATGGTGTAAAATTGTGGAAAGCTGGTGGTGCTATGCCCAGGGGAAAACGAATCATAATTGAACGGAAAATGGATGACGAATACGTCGACAAGCTCAAGAGCATAAATCTTGACAGGATAGAGAACAGTTACAACTCTAGGCAGAACTCGCTGTCATCTTCATTGGCCAACGTTTTCAACGAAGCGCAGGCGCTTTACCAGAAAAAAGAGCTGAGCGACGACGCGCTCGAGAAGAAAGGGCTCTACACCATACAGAACGCATATTCCCTCCTGAGGCAGAACGGATTCGGCATATCTTTCAGGGCGTTCGGAGGCAGGGTGGAAAGGGGCACCGTGACTTCCATGAAAGTGGGGAAGAAGAGATATATACCGATAGACGCGCTCAACACCATGATGAACCTGAGGGACGAATTCTACTCCATAAGGGACGCGTTCGAGACCTACAAGAAGTTCAATTCGAAAATAAATTACCGTGCATTCATAGGAAGGATAGAGAAGCGCTCCATACCATCGGTGAAAATCGGGACGAAGAGGCTGGTGCCCAGGGATGCGGTTGACGCTTTGACCCACGTGGCCCAAAGTTACTATACCGTTACACAGGCGATACACAGGCTCTCCAAGGCCGGAATAGGGATAAAGAGGAACGCGTTCGAAAGACGGCTGGACAGGAACCGGATTCCGCACACCAAAATCGCTGGAAGGCGCTTCATCCCGATGGACGTGGTGGATGAGCTCATAGAAAAGGAGAACGCGCTCAGGGCAAGGAAGTAGCACTTGGAGCCGGTGCGTGGGCGCGCGTATGCCGGGAATTTTCCATTTTTTAAATCTTGCCGGCTAATCCATTATCATGATTAGGAGGAAGGCGATTTTTCTCGACGCTGATTACGTTTACCGCAACGGCAGGACTTATGCAAGGCTGCTCGTGAAAGGGAAACGCGTGTGCAGGCTGCTCTACCCCTACGACCCTTACTTTTACACAGATGCAGTTGAGAAGAAAGAGGATATAGCGAAGCTCGCGGTGAAAAAAGGCCCGGACCTGGTGAGCGTGAAGAAAGTCGAAGTTGTGGAGAAAATAGTCGCGGGCGAAGCAAAAGAGATGCTCAAGGTTTACTGCAACAAGCCCTCGGATGTTGTTGTGCTGAGGGACGTGATACCGTTCAGGTGCTTTGAGCACGGAATCCACTACGCGCGCAGGTTCATGCTGGACTTCAACATCACGCCTTTCGCAGTGCTGGAGTACGAGCGCGAAGGCCATGAGATAAAGAAGTTTCTGGAAATCCACGAGGACGAGAAGCTCGAGGCCAAAGTGCGCCTGAAGAAGATGGCTTTCGACATAGAAACCTACAATCCGCTGGGAGCCCCGCGCGAGAAAAAAGATCCGGCGATAATGGTGAGCTACGCATCCGATGAAGGGGAAAAAGGCGTCATCACCTACAAAAAAGCCGGGCATGATTTCGTGCACGTGACGGCTGATGAGAAGGGGATGATAGACGGATTCGTGAAGACGCTCGCGCAAATTGACCCGGACATACTCTACGGGTACAACTCGGCGAATTTCGACCTGCCGTACCTGCAGGCGAGAGCCAGTGCGCTCAAAACCCAGTTCATTGTGGGGCGCGACCGGAGGGGATTCAAGCCCTTGAGGAAAGGGATGATTAACGGGGCGAAAATAGGGGGAAGGATGCACATAGATTTGTACCCGGCCATACGCTTCTTCGGGTTCATAGGGCTGATAAAGGCCCAGGAGTTCACGCTGGAAAAGATATACGCCGAGGTTACCGGGAAGAAAAAGAAGATGGTGAAAAGGCTGGAGATATGGGACGTGTGGGACAAGAACGAGCTGGACGAACTCGCTGAATATTCTCTTGGGGACTCGGAAGTGACGCTGGAGCTCGGGGAGAACGTGCTCCCGCTCCTGATGGAATTGAGCAAGCTCACGCGCATGCCGCTTTTCGACACGAGCTTAGCTACGAGCGGCCAGCTCGTGGAAAGCTTCCTGATGCAGGAATCCGTGCTCAGGAACGAGATGGTCCCTTCGAAGCCGAGCGAGTCCGAGGCGATGGAAAGGCAGAAGAACCCGATAGAGGGCGCTTTCGTGAAGCTTCCCGCGCCCGGGATATACGAGAACATCGCCGTTTTCGATTTCCGCGGCCTGTACCCCTCGATAATAATATCTTACAATATAGATCCTACCCGGCTCGTGAAGGACGGCTCTGATAGCGAGGTCCATGTATCGCCTACCGGAGCGAGATTCCTCAAAAAGCCAAAAGGCCTGATACCCGCGACGCTCGAACGCCTGCTGGAACTGCGCGGAGGGATAAAGAACAGCCTCAAGAAGCTGGATAAGAAGAGCGAGGTGTACAAAAAAACGTACGCGAGGAGCCACGCGCTCAAGATACTCGCGAACTCGTTCTACGGCTATTTGGGGTATGCGCGCTCGCGCTGGTACAACCGCCAATGTGCTGAGAGCGTCACCGCGTGGGGGAGGCAGCACATTCTCGAGACCGAACGCATGGCCGAGGAGCGCGGATTCCGGGTGCTGTACATAGACACTGATTCGGTTTTCCTGCTTCTCGGGGACAGGACAAAGGAAGACGCGCTCGCGTTCCTCAGGCAGGTGAATGAAAATTTACCGGAGAAGATGGAGCTCGAGCTCGAGAACTTCTACTCGCGGGGGGTGTTCGTCTCGAAGAAGCAGGAGGAGAAGGGCGCGAAGAAGAAGTACGCGATGCTCGCCGAGGATGGGAGCATAAAGATAAGGGGCTTCGAGCTCGTGCGCAGGGACTGGAGCAGGGTCGCGAAGGACACCCAGTACAGGGTCCTCGAGGCGATACTCAGGGAGGGGAGCAAGGAAAAGGCGGCCGCGATAGTGAAGGAGACCGTGGAAAGGCTGAAAAAAGGGGATGTTCCAATGGCGGACTTGACCATATACACCCAGCTGACCAAGCATCCCAGGGATTATGATATCGTGAGCCCGGAGCTTATGGCCGCGAAGAAGGCGATTGCAAGGGGCGTCCCGCTGGAAAAGGGCAGTATGGTGGCGTACGTGATAACCAAGAGAGGGGGCAGCATATCCGAGAAAGCCGAGATTGCGGAGCACGCGAAGGATTACGACCCGGATTATTACATAAACAACCAGGTGCTTCCTGCGGTGATGAAGATACTCAAGGAGCTGGGCTACGACGAGGACGAGATGAAGAACAAGGGGAAGCAGAGAAGCATATCCAGCTTCTTCGAATAGCCAGTTTGGGGAACCCTGCCGAGAGTGTCCTTTGGTTGTGAGACATAGTTATATAAACCCGTTTTAGCATAATAAAATCAAGGAGGTTAGTGTTAGTATTAATGTTTTAAGGTGTAAATAATGGCTCATCAGGATTACAGCAACCCGACGAACGAAGTGCACCAGGTCCAGTTGCCCAAGTTCGAGAAGAGCGAGGACTCCTCGCTCCCGGGGTTCACCAAGGAGGTTCCGCTCAGGAGCATAGTGAAGAGGCACGGCAGCAACATAATGATAGAGTACGAGTGGAGCGTGCTGGGCGGCGAGGAGATACGCATTTCCATGGCTACCTGCAGGAAGGACAGCAACCTCGACAAGGTCCACAAGATAAGGATAAAGGACGGCGAGGAAGTCGGGTATTTCAGGGTTGACAGCACGACCTACATAATACGGAAGACCAGCGAGAGCATAGCGAAGGAGCTCATGAAGACCACGGGCAAAATAAAGGCGTCCGTGCTCGAGGTGGTGGGTTTCCTGAAGACTGTGCAGGGCAATTTCTACACGATATCGAAACTGGAGGAGGACGCATGGTCCATGGACCCGCGCACCGGCCTGAAGAATTTCTCGCTGGAGAGGATGAGCGAGGGGGAGAAGAGGAGATTCACGGATCTCGTAATAGACGAGCTCCTTAAGCTCTACAGGCAGGGCTACGCGCTCAGGAACTTCAGCATTTCAGACGTCATAGTGACCAGGAAGAAAGTGGTGCTTGGAAACATGGCCCCGCTCGCGAAGGTGGCTACCGGCAAGAGAGTCGATGGCTTCCTGGGCAACCTGAAGGCGATGGTCAAGGCAGGAGTGGCGTACAGGGAAGACATAACCTACGGGCTCGCGCTGTCCATGGAAGCCATGAAAAAGGAATACGCTTCATGGAGCAGGGACAACGGGCTCGAGGAGAAGGGCCAGCTGGAAGTGCTTGAGAGCCTCGAAACCAGAGTGCTCAATTAGAGCCACTAATACCAATCATCCATTAATTCAGCGCGGAAGTTCAGTCGAAAGCGGTCCTTCCGATTTTAAGGAACATGGGTTTTTCCTTTTCAACAACAGCGTAAACCAGCTCTTTTCTCACTTCCGCGGCCCTTTTCACGTCAGAAAGAATCTCTTCCAGCCCGGGTTTCCATCCGTGCTTGACCACCTTGAGGAGCCACTGTGTGCGATCCTCCCCTGGCCTGAAGCCCTTCCGATAGATGCGAATCCAGGGCTCGCTGGTGAATGGGAGCCGCGCTATGTAGCCGCTTTTCCTCATGTGCCTGAAAACCGCGTATTTCTCTTCTGCGAGCGGGTCTTCCTTCTTCGCCTTTTCCATCAGGGACTGGATGGTTTCGTTCTCGAGTTCGAGCTTTCCGCGTTCCATGAGGTAAACCGCTTCCAGCGGGTGGATTTCAATCTTCCCGCTGATCTCTACTCCCATGCCCTGCCTGCGGAAAAGCAGCTCTGCCTTTTTTTCGTCTATTCTGACCGGCTCCAGAAAAATCACCACGTGTCGCGCTCTGGCTTCGCCTCGCCTTTTTGCGGGCTTCCCGGGCGTGCGGCTCCTGCGTCCTTGTGCCTGCGGAAAATGTCCATGAAGGAATCGACGCTTTCCTGGGGCACGTTCCTGAACTCCACCTCCACTCCTGCGGAGCCGATGGTGTCTATCACCAGCGTCCCAAGCCCGAAAAGCGAGTCCAGCGGGTTCCTCCTGCTCTCCACGCCGCTTATCTTGCTGAACGGTATCACGACCATCTTGCTGGAAACCGCGCCCTCGCGCACGGTCACGATCTCATCTTCTACATGTATGTAGAAATATTGGAAATAGGAGTAGGTTATCGCGCACGCTATCGCAAGCGACGCCGCGAGCGCCGCGGCAGGGAGCAGAGGGTCGAACTGGAGCTGCCCTGAAAGAAGGAACGCCAGGGCGCACAGGACCGCGAACGCTGCCGAGAAAAAGAAATAATACGCTTTTCCTGAAGGCTTTATGTAGATTCCTGCCATAGGCAACACTCTAACCCAAGAAATTTAACCTCATCGCTTTACGGGCATTAGGATGCGCGTGTTCCCGTCCTTCGAGCGTATCTCCACAGTCTCCACGAAGCCGAGTTCCTCGAGCTTGGACAGGTAGTTGCGGACCGAGCGCTCGTTGAGCTTGAGCCTTGAATAAAGCTCCCCGCTCTGTATGCGGCCGGCCTTCCTTATTTCCTCGAGCACCTTCTTCTCCTCCGAGGAGAGATTCTGCTCGGCTTCTTTCCGCATGAGCTCCTGCGCCGCGGCTTTCACCTTTTCCGCGTGGGCCGGAAGCACCCTGCCGGAACCTTCCTTGTCGGCTTCCTTGCCTGCGAGCCAGAGCGCGTTTATGCCCAGCCGCGCATCTCCGCCGTTCCTTGCCGCGAAGCCCACGCACAGCCCTATCGCATCCTCCTCGCAGGCGCCCGGAACGAATCCGAGTTTCGCGCGCTCGTAAAGTATGTCCCTGAGCTGCTTCGGCGAGTACGGGTTGAACGTGATTACGGATTGGAGAAGGGAGCTCCTTATCCTCCTGTCGAGCTTCGAGACGAAGATTTCCTTGTTCACCAGCGCTATCACGGCCGCGTCTATCCCGAAATTCTCCTTCATCCTGAGCAGATCGTAGAGGATGCCGTCCCTCTCCTCTACAGGGAGCATGTCCACTTCGTCGAGCACCACCAGCGGGGTTTTCCCGTCCTTTTTCAGCATCTCCACGGCATAGGAGAGCAACTCATCCGCGCTCCTGCCCCTTCTCGAAACAGGGTAATCGAATGCGGCGAGCAGTTCGCCGAGTATCGCATATCTGTAGCCCTGCTCCCAGCAGTTTATGTAAACACCCCTGGCCCGCCCGGTGGCTTCCTTGAGCTGCGCGAGTATGTGCCTTGCTACCGTGGTTTTTCCCGTCCCAGGGGGGCCGAAGAAAACCATGCTCGACGCGCGCTTCTGCTTCATTATGGGCGCGAGGTTGAGCGCTGCTTCCCGTATCTCAATTTCCCTGTGCAGGATTTCCGCTGGCATGTAATCCGGGGAAAACACGGACTCGTTCCTGAACACGGATTGGATTTGCGAGGAGTCCAAATTCTTGAAAATGTTCATCTTATCACGCTGTTCGCGCCATCGCTGAGGCTTCCCACTCGGAATTCATCTATCCTTTCTTCCTTTGCCTGTATTTCTTTAAATCCGTTACGAAATACTGCTTTTTGCCGCAATCCGGGCATTTGCCGCCTTTCGCAATCCGAATTTCCGATGCCGCGAATCCGAATCTCCTTACGAGCAATGCCCTGCAGTTGTAGCAGAACGTGCTCTCGCTCCCGGGGTCGCTCCTGTTCCCGGTGTAAACGTAGCGCAATCCTTCCTCGAGCGCCAGCTTCCTCGCTGTTCTCAGGGTTTCCAGCGGCGTTGAAGGAACATTCATCATCTTGTACGAAGGGTAAAACCCTATGAAATGCAACGGTATGTTCTTGTCCAAGTCATGAATCCACTTGGAAAGCGCCCGCAGCTCATCTCCGCTGTCGTTCATGCCAGGAATCACGAGGTTGATTATCTCGACGTGCATTATTTTGTGCAGGGATTTTATGCTTTCCAGCACCGCCTCGAGCCTCGCGTTCCCCACAACTTCGGTGTAAATCTTCTGGTTGAAGCCTTTCAAATCGATGCGCGAAGCGTCTATGAGCGGCTTCATCTTCTTTACCGCTTCGGCGCTCATGTATCCGTTCGTTACGAAAACATTGTACAGTCCCTTGGGTTTTGCAAGCCTCGCAGTATCCAATGCGTATTCCATGAATATTGTGGGCTCGGTGTAAGTGTACGCAATTCCGTCCGCGTTCTCGCGCTCGGCCAGCTTTACCATTTTCTCCGGAGGGATGTCTTCGCCGGCAATGCTGTCCCTCTGCTGGCTTATGTCCCAGTTCTGGCAATAGAGGCACCTGAAATTGCATCCGACTGTGGCGAATGAAAGCGCCCGCGAGCCGGGCATGAAATGGTAGAACGGCTTTTTCTCAATCGGGTCCATCGCAACTGCTATAGCTTTCCCGTAATTCAGCGAGTAGAGCGTCCCGTTCACGTTCTTGCGCACCCCGCAGAATCCCTTTCCGGTTTCTGGAATCCTGCATAGGCGATTGCATAGGAAACAATTGGCGGATTTGTCCGGATTCTTTTTATAGAACCGCGCTTCCTGCATAGCTCCACCTATCTCAATTCGATGTTCAATCCGTCTTCTGCAATAGAAGTGTTTGGAAATATTTTTTGGGCTTCATCCAGGAGTGATTTTGCATCTTTGTAGCGCCCGCTCAGATGAGTGAGAATGAGCTTTTTGGCGCCTGCTTCCTTGGCAAGCTGCGCGGCCTGCTTGGCTGTGCTATGGTTCCGCTCTATTGCCTCTTTCTCGAACCCGCTTCCGAAGGTGGCTTCATGTATGAGCAGATCAGCTCCTTTAGCGGCATTAATCGTGCTTTTGCATGAAACACAGTCCCCTGAATATACGACTTTGAGGCCCGGCTTCTTCCAGGATACGTCTTCGAGCAGGATCTTCTTCCCCCCGATTTTCACATGTCCTTTTTCCTGAATCTCCTTGAACATTGCTCCTCTCAGCCCAAGGCCATGCGCTTTTGCCTCATGGAATTTGATCTTCTCGTGCTCGGCGTAAATGAAGCCGAAGCTTTCTTTGGAATGAACGACGCGGAAAGCTGAAATCGAGGCCTCAGAATCCTTCAGGAGCAGGCCTGGCTTGATCTCCTGCACTTCTAGGAAATCCCATTTGTTTATCAAGAGCTCCTCAAAGCGCTTTGGCGCGAATATCTTCAGCTGCTGGACTGATGAGGACGATAATCGCAGGGTTTCTATCAGCCCGTATATCCCAAGGAAATGGTCCAGATGCAAATGGGATATGAAGATTGCCTTGATGCTGCCAAAACCAACCCTGTATCGCATCATCTGCCTTTGCGCGCCTTCCCCGCAGTCCCAAAGGTAGTGCTCCTTTCCCCTAAGAGATATGGCTGGCAGGCTCCTTTCCACAGTGGGAATAGAAGCGCTTGTTCCTAGGAATGTGAGACGCAACATCGATTTTATCTAGAAAAGAATGATTATAAAATGGAGAGCCGGCTTGGGGAACGAGAAAATGGAGATGGAAGAGGAAATGGCTGGATAAAATGGATTATCCGGTGCCATTAACATAGAAATTAACGGTCCTTAATCCTGTTCCGTATTTGTTTGACGCATACACAGAGACGCTGTGCGCACCAGGGCTGAGCGTACTCAGGCTTATACTGCCTCCGGCACAATACTGGAGCTGGTGGTTTACGCTATTGTCCAGCTTGTAATAGCAAGAGGTAGGGGAATTCCCTATAGAATAGGCAAGAGAAACCGGATTGAAGTATGCCTGGTTATTGGCAGGGGACGTTATGCTCACGGAAGGCGGCACCCCTTTAGGAACAAGCCCTTCGCCTGTCTGCGGCTGCACCTGTGAATTAGTATTGCTACGTGTATCATAATCGCTACCCACATCATAAATAGTTTCCGAATCGTAAGTAAGCTCCGCCGGCGATGTCACTGAAAAGAGCAATATAGTGTTCACGGCGAACAGGAACAGGATAAAGGTGGATGTTTCCAACCTAAAACTGCTTGGCTCATGAGGATTCGAAGGCGCTTCATTGCTCGCAATTTCATTCTTTTTCGGCTTGGCTTTGTTTTTTTTCATGGGCATCGTACCACCAATTTCATGACTAACATGCACAAGGTAAAGGAAGACACACCCTATAAATCTTCCGTTCGATCGTTCGAACGCCTGGAAAAAACCGAAAACGTAGGCCCGATAATTCTCATTTTTGAACCGAATCCAGGCAGACGCGGCGGAAAGCGTGATAGTTATGGGCATACGCGTATAGTCGGTTCGGGTTCGGAAAATAAGGGGTAAAACGAATTACTGGATTTAGCCAATTGGACGCGAGGTTTTTTAACCAAGCCTCACGACTGGGCGCGCGCATCACTTGTAGTAGAGCATGAACGCGATTGCGACCGTGCCCACCGCGAGCAGGAGGAACAGCGCGAACGAGGAAATGTCGTCTGAAGGCGCGACTGCGGCTGGAGTGCTCCGCACGTATGATTTCCCGGCCGCAGAAAACGAAGGCTTCCTTGCTTTCACGGATCTGCCCGCTGGTTTTTTTGCACTTTTCTTTCTCCTTGCCATGATAAACCACCGTTATTGAGGATTTCTTACTCTCAGATACATAGTTTATAATTCTTCCCGTGGAGGTTCGACGAAGGGCATGCACGGTTCCAACGCCAATTTTTTAAGTTTGCGGCGCTATAAGCACATTAGAATATCGCTAGAATGGTGGATTTTATGAAAATATCCTCAGGAAAGTCGGATTTGGCAAATTACAGCGTGTTCGGAGTCGGTTTTGCTTTCGAAGACGATTTGAAGGTTGAGATGGCGCCCGGGGCCAAAGCCAGATACGAGAAGATGTGCAAGGCAAAGGCTTTCGCAGGGAAGCTCCTCCAGAGCGCCTGGATGCACGAGGGGGAAAAGACCGCCCTTGTTTTCGGGCTGGGGAAAAAGAGCGAATTCAATCTCGAATGGCTTAGGAGGGGGGCCGCGAACGCTTACCGGTTCGCGCAGGCAGGGAAATACGCGAAAATCGAGATTGCGCTGCCTGAAACCTCCAAGACCGGGAGCTGGAAACGCGAGGCCGAGCTGGCGCAGGCAGTCTGCGAGGGGGCGCTCATAGCTTCCTGCCGCATGGACAAATACAAAACAAAGGACGCGGAGGAGGAGAAGGCGCGGGTGGAACCTGAGCTGGTGGTTTGCGGAAAGAGCGAGAAGGAAATCGCAGAGGGCATCTTCATTGGAAGAATAATGGGCGAGGCCCAGAATTTCGCGCGCGAGCTTGACGAGAATCCAGGGAACACGCTCAACCCCGCTGCTTTCGCAGAGGAGGCGAAAAGGCTCGCGAAGCAGCACGGGATGAAAGTGGAGGTTTTGGGAAAAAGCGAACTGCAGAAGAAGGGGATGAATGGGATACTCGCGGTCGGGATGGGGAGCGCGAGCGAGCCCATGCTCGTTGCTGTTGAGTACGAAGGGGCGAAAAGCGCGCCGCTATACTCCATAGTGGGAAAGGGAATCACGTTCGATTCTGGCGGGATTTCGCTCAAGCCCGCGAGGAACATGCATGACATGAAATACGACAAGAGCGGGGCGTGCATAGTGCTCGGCGTGCTTAAGGCGGCGGCCGAGCTCAAGCTTCCTGTGCGCATCCTTGGAGTGGTGCCGCTCGCGGAGAACATGCCCTCTGGAAGCGCGGGCAGGCCCGGGGACATAGTGAAAATGTACAACGGAAAAACCGTGGAGATACTAAACACGGATGCCGAAGGGCGCCTCATACTCGCGGATGCGCTCGCATATGCGGCCGAGAGAAAGCCGGCTGCGATAATAGATGTTGCAACCCTCACCGGAGCCATAGTCACCTGCCTGGGAAGGCATGCGATAGGGCTGTTTTCCAACGACGCGAAGCTTGCGGCAACCATACGGGACGCCGGGAACAGGACTTACGAAAGAGTGTGGGAGTTTCCTGTGTGGAAAGAGTACTCGGAGATGGTCAAGGGGGATTTCGCGGACCTCAGGAACCAGGCCAGCGAAACCGGGGAAGGAAGCAGCATAACCGCGGCCGCGTTCCTGAAGGAGTTCGTAGGGGAAACCAAATGGGCGCACCTGGACATTGCAGGGGTGGACTACGTAGCTGGGAAGCATCCGCTCGTAGAGAAAGGAGCTCTCGGGACCGGCACGAGGCTGATTATACAGAGCCTGCTTGAATTGGCAAAAAAATAGGAGGAAGGTCGGGGCCAGGACTCCATGAACCACGCCTGGCTGAAGCTGGGCTGGAAAAACAAGAAAAGCAGGAAGAGGAAAGAATTGAAAAAACTAGGGCTTTATTTTCGGCTTTGATTTTACAATCTTCACCTTGCCCGGAGTGAGCAGAATCGTCTCCGGGTTCAAAAGCGCTATGTCGCCGTTCACCTTTCCGGTGTAGGACTTGAGCTTCCCGATCAGGGCCTTGAGCCTGTTCGGCTGCTTCGCAAGCGGAAGCACGTTCAGGATTATGATGTTCCTTTCGGCCAGCTCCTTCACGACCAAGTCTGCGTCGCCGTCGTTCCTCAAATCGACCCTTTTAACGTAAAAGTCCGCCGGAGGGTTAACAACGTCTCCCTCCATCTCCAGCATGTCCCCGATGTTCGCAGCTTCGGGCTGCTCGCTTTTGCCGCCTAAGATTTTGTCCAGTATTCCCATCTGATCACCTAAAAGCATTTGCGAGGATAGATAGGTATGTGTAATTAATAAATCTTTGCATAAACCTCTCGTTTTCAGGGCGGCGCGGGCAAGGTTATAAAATATATCCGGCCAATTAGCAATCCTGCATTTTTCATTTGCAAGGAATGGTAGGATGAACGAACTCAGGGAGCGCATATTCAGGAACCGGAGCGTGCTTTCGCCGCACTACGTGCCGGAGGACCTGCCGTTCAGGAACAGGGAGATGGAGGAGATAAGGCGCACCGTGCTCCCCGCAACCGCGGGGCAGAAACCCAAGAACCTTTTCATATACGGGAAGCCCGGGACCGGAAAGACGTGCAGCGTGAAGCGCGTGATGGAAGGGATATGCAAAAACCCCGGGAAGGCCTCGCTGGGCTACATAAACTGCAGGATATACAATTCCAGGTACAGGATAATGCAGAAGATACTCAAGCAATTCGTCCCGGAGCTTGAAAAAAGCGGCTTCGGGCTCCCTTACCTTTACGAAAAGACAATAGAGGTGATGGGCCGCGGAGTACAGCTGGTCGTGGTGCTGGACGAAGTGGACATGGTGAAGGATTTGGATGAGCTGGTGTACACGCTCACGCGCTCCAACGACGAGGCGAAAGGAGGGGGCATAACGCTCATAGGAATCTCGAACAAGCTGAGCTTCAAGAACGAGCTGGACCCCAGGAGCAAGAGCAGCCTGTACGAGAACGAGATGATTTTCGCGCCATACACCGCGGTGCAGCTCCAGCAGATACTGAAGCAGAGGGCCGAGCTCGGGATAAACCCCGGGTGCTTCGACGATTCCGCGGTGAACCTCGCGTCCGCGATAGCGGCCCAGGAGACCGGGGACGCGAGGTACGCGCTCAAGCTTTTCGAGAAGGCCGCGGAAATAGCCGAGTACGGCAACAGGGAGAAAATCACGGACGTGGAGGTGGAAGGGGCGAGGAAGAAGGTGGACATAGACCTCGCCGGGGAGACGATAAACACGCTCCCGGAAAACCACCAGCTGGTGCTCTACGCAATCGCGAGGCTCACCCTCGGCGGAAGCAAATACTCGAAGCTGGAGTTCGAGAACGAGAGCGGCTTCCTCATCTCCGGAGAAGTCTACGAGGAGTACGAGAAGGTCGCGCGCAGCGCAGGGAAGCGGGCGAGGAGCTCGCGCTGGTACAAGGAATACCTGTCGGACCTGGAAACCCTCGGGCTGGTCACGCTCACGCTGAGCGGCAAGGGGATGCGGGGCCACACCACGCTCATAAAGCTAGGCTACGACGCGAAGGACATGATTGGGCTTCTGGGCACGAAGCTCGGCCTCGGTGGCAATGATGGATGACGCTGATTTCATTTTCCAGCTCGGAAACCTCAAGAGGACCAGGAGGAGCGGCTGGCTCACCGTGGGGATAACGGATTGCGAAAGCGTCGCGGAGCACTCGTTCAGGGCCGCGGCGCTCGCGTACATCCTTGCGCGCAGGGAGGGGCTCGGGATTGGGAAGGCAAGGGAAGCGATGGCGCTGGCGTTGATGCACGACGCGCACGAGGCGCGCATCGGCGACCTGCACAGGCTCGCGAAAAAGTACGCGAAGCTGGACGGGGCGCTCGCAATCAGGGAAGCTATGGGGGCGCTCGGGCCTGAGTTCGAAACCAGGGACAAGAAGATACGGGATATTGCTAAGGACGCGGACCTGCTGGAGATGTATTTCCAGGCAAAGGAGTACCTTGACGAGGGGAACCCGTATGCTGAAGAGTGGCTCTCCCCGAAAAAGTTAAAAACCGCGGCGGCAAAGAAAATTTACAGGATTATGGTCAAGCGCGATTCAAAAAGATGGATTCTTGGGGCAGTGGAATGGTAGGGAAATTGCTTGTTGCGGCAGCGTTCTGCTTACTGCTCTTCCTGGCTCTGGCCGGCTGCCTCCAGACCAAAAGCCCAGATGAGTGCGGGGGCATAACCGAAAGCTACTGGGGCGCGGAGAAGGATTCGTGCTACCACGAAGTCGCGATTGGCTTCGCGGTGCGCGGGGACGCAGGGAGCGCGGTGCAATACTGCGGCATGATAACTCCGGGCTCCAACGCTTTCTCGCAAAGCGAGAGGAACACGTGCTACGCGAACATCGCGGAGGCGCTGAAAAATCCTGAAATATGCAACAACATAGAGGACACCAGCATGGTGGGGGACTGGACGGGCGCGGTTGAGGCGTACAGGGCGGAGTGCGTGCAAAAAGCGACCCCGAGGGACTACACGATAAACTTCTGCAGCACGACTCCGCTGATTCTCGCGTCCCTGCTCGCGCTATTCATTGCTGCGAGAAGGATAAAATAGGGCAAAGCAACAATCGACAAATTATATACAAACTCGGATGAGTAAAAGATTGGGGAACCCCGAAAAAATTAAGGAAGCGGAATCAAATTTCTCCGGTGTCGAGGATTTCAAGCGCTTTTTTCACGCTCATCCCCTCGCGCAGCCCTGCGTCCTCGGCCCAGGTGGTCGTGTTCCTGAGCTTCGCCTTCAGCATGTCGTCAACGCATTTCACTCCGGAAACGAAGCCGGCTATGTCGCCGACCTTTTCCGCAGTGTCCTTGTCTATGTAGCTGCAGGCGATGTATCCGCGCTTGGCTTTTATCACGATGAGCCTCAGATTCCCCAGTTCGCTCTCCAAGGCAGTGTACTTCTTGCCTTCGAGTTCGATAGGCCGGTTCATCAGAATCGCCTTTCGTTTCTCCTCTGCATCTGCCTCTTCTTGATTTCAAAAATCTTCCTGTGCTTCGCGCAGCTTATGCAATAGTAAACCACTATGTTGCTTACCGTGGAAACGTTGTTGTATGTCCCGCTCCGCATGTCCGTGCTGAAAACACTGCGTTTCTCGAATTCGACGGCTTTGCCCCTTGGGACCTGGCGCCGGCAGCTTTCGCAAGTCAAAAGTTTTTCTCTTCCCCTCGAGCCACCCATCATCAAACACCCGCGTTTCACAAACAGTTCATTAAGTTCGTTCCGGCTCTGGGATTTTTCCGGAACAACATAAGGAGAATAAATGTAGGGTTCGGTTTAAATATGTGTCGTCGTATTTTTCACATATTTACCTTCAAGTATCACTTAACCTTGAGGGCGAACCTTCCGGCTGCGGTGACAAGCGCGAGCTTCGCGATCTCGCTCTTTTCCGGGTCGAGCACAATCACTTCCCCCGTGAACTTCTCGCTCAAATCAGTGCCCTGGCAGTTCGGGCATGTCTTTTCCTCCACCAGAATCATCCTGCAGTTCCTGCATGCATGCATAAAAATCACTCTTTCTGCTTTTCCTTCTTCTCCTTCTTCACTTTCTTCTTCTCATCGTCCATCCAATCCAGCTTGCCAAGCCCGTCGCTCCTCATGGTGAGCCCGATTTTCGTGTCGCTCGAGGAGGATTTCATGCTGAGGGTGGAAATCTTGAGCAAAAGCGTGTCCCCTTTCTTTATGCTCTTCTTCCCCCTTGAGGAAAGCGTTTTCGTCTTCTTGTCGTAATAGAACTTTTCCCCCGCGACCTGGGAAACGTGGAGCAGGCCGTCGAGAGGCCCGACGGTCGCGAACGCCCCGAACTCCACTATCTCCTTCACTTCAGCCTCGAACACTTCGTTCACAGCGGTGTTGAAAACGAGCGCGTTGAACTTCGCGTTGTAGTAGATGTGCTGGTCTCCCGGGACCACCACTCCGTTGCCTATTATCTCTACGTCGTCCACGCTGAGCACCAGACCGACTCCCTTGAATATCCTCCTTTCATAGTTTTCCCTGAGGACCTTCTTGGTCGCGTCGGTTATGTCCATTGCCAGCATGCTCGCCGGGATGCGGATTTTCTCCTCTACGCTCATTAAGTGGTACATAAGAACAGCCTCGCTAACCTCATAAGTGCAAGAGTAAATTGCATTACCAATGTTTAAATAAGTTCCCATTCCCCGAATGAGAGAGTTTTAAAACCATCAAACAGAAAACCGGATCATGCTCTTCGGCACATCAGGCATAAGGGACCATTACGGGACGATAATAACCCCTCATCTCGCGATGGGGATAGCTAGTTCTTTCGCTTCCGCCAAAGGCGAGGTCGCGGTCGCCTCTGATTTGAGGGAGACCAGCGAACTGCTGAGGCACGCGGCGATAAGCGGAATAGTTTCCAGGGGCGCAAACGCTATTGATTTGGGATGCGTTCCGACCCCCACTCTTGCGTTTTTCACGCAAGCCAGGAAAATTCCTGGGATGATGATAACGGCGAGCCACAATCCGAGCGAATATAACGGATTGAAATTGTACCGGGATGGCCACGAGATTTCCAAAAACGAGGAAGAGGAAGTGGAGAAAAAATACGGAAATGGGATGGAGCTCGCGAAATGGGACGAAGTCGGAAAGGTAAGGGAATGCGATGGCGCGATACGCGAACATATTGAGCTTGTAAAAGGAATGGTGGACGCGGAGAGGATAAAAAAGGCGAAAATAAAGGTCGTGCTGGACTGCAACGGAGTGGGGAGCGCGATTGCGCCGCGCCTGCTTTCGGAACTCGGGTGCACAGTAATCAGCATGAACTCCGCAGGCCTGGGCTTTTACCGGCCTTCCGAGCCGAACGCCGAGAACCTTTCCGAACTCGGGAAGATGGTGAGGGCGTGCGGGGCGCAGATTGGGATAGGGCACGACGGGGACGCGGACAGGGCCATAATTCTGGACGAGAACGGGGAAATGCTCGGGCTGGACGCGCAGTTCGCTATGGCGATAGAGCACGAACTCGTGCGCCACAAGGGCGTTGTGGTCAACACCGTGGAAGCATCTCTTCTCGTGAAGGAAACTATTGAAAAAAACGGGGGGAAGAGCGTGCAGGTCGCCGTGGGAAGCACCAACGTGAGCGTGGAGATGGAAAAACAAAAAGCTGTTTTCGGCGGAGAGCCTGCCGGCGAGTACGTATTCAGGGGCGGAGTGAACACTCCGGACGGGATGATGGCGGCCGCTAAATTCCTTGAAATTTTCTCCGAGCAGGGGAGCCTCGCGAAGCTGAAGAAAAAATACAAAACATACCCTATTGTGCGCGAGAAATTCAAGTGCGCTGACCGGAAGGCGGCGATGGAAAAAATAATGAAGGGCCTTTCGCTGGGCGGGAAACGGAATACGATTGACGGCTTGCGTGAGGATTTTGACGATGGGTTTGTCCTGGTGCGGCCCAGCGGCACAGAGCACATCATACGCCTTACTGCGGAGTTCTCGGAAAGGAAAAGGCTGGAGGAGATGGCTGCAAAGGCCAGGGATGCGATAAAGGGGGCCATAGGTTCCTGAATCGAGATACAGGGACGGGCATTCTAACATTTAGCATGTTTTAAAAAGATTCGAACAGACGAGACTATTGGTGGATTTTATGAAAGCGATAATTCTTGCAGGAGGGGAAGGGAAGCGGATGCATCCGCTCACCTACACGCGGCCAAAGGCCATGGTTTATGCAGCCGGAAGGCCGCTCCTGTGGCACGTGCTCATGGAAGTGAAAAAAGCCGGAATTTCCGAAGCGCTCATAGTGGTGAAATACCGGAAGGAGATGATAATGGATTATTTCGGGCGGAACGACCCCGGCATGAAACTGGAGTTCGTGGAGCAGGGCGAGCAGTACGGCACCGGGGCTGCCCTGCTTTCCGCCAAGGGAAAGGAAGCGGATTCGGACCGGTTCCTGGTGGTTGCAGGGGACATCGTCACCGAATCCGCAGTGATGAAAAGCGTGATGGAAGTCCACGACAAATGGATAACCGTGGCTGCGAAAAGGGTGGAGAGACCAGAGCGCTACGGGGTCCTGCAGGTGAAGAACGGGCTCGTGGACTCTATAGAAGAGAAATCAGACAACCCGAAGGGCAACCTGGTGAACACTTCGGTTTACGTGATGGACCGCGACGTGTTCAACGGGCTGGAGAAGATAACCCCGAGCTTGCGCGGAGAATACGAGATTACGGACGCGCTCGTTGGCGCGAAATGCGTGGAAGTGCAGGGCTTCTGGATGGACGTCGCGTACCCCTGGGAGCTGTTCGAGGCCCAGGATTACCTGCTCTCGAAGATGGAGGCGAAAGCAGGCAAGGTCGAGAACTGCACGGTGAAAGGCAAATTGATAATGGAGGAGGGCGCCGAACTAACGGACAGCTACATTGACAACGGGATGCACTACATCGGCTCCGGGACCAGGATAGGGCCCCACTCCTACCTGCGCGGAAACAATTCCATAGGCCAGAATTGCGAGATAGGCGAGAGCACCACGATCAAGAACAGCGTGCTCTTCGACGGGGTGAAGGCCAAGCACCTCGCGTACATAGGGGACAGCGTGATAGGGGAGAACGTGAATTTCGGCTCAGGAACCCAGACGGCCAATTACAGGTTCGACGAAGGCAACGTTAGTGTCATCACCGATGCAGGCGGAGTGGACACCGGAAGGAAGAAGATGGGCTGCGTTGTAGGCGACAACGTCAAGTTCGGGGTGCTCAGCTGCGTGATGCCTGGAAAAACAATAGGAAACGACTGCTGGATAGGCTCCGGAGTGAACGTGGATGAAAATATGGGCATAGGCAGGCACGTCTTCCTGAAGCAGGAAAAGACCATTTAGGTGGGAGCATACATCTCATCATAGGCGTGGACCCTGGCATAAAGACCGCGTTCGCTGCGCTGGATTTGCGCGGAAACCTGGTTGCGAGCGGGACCATGAAGGAAGCGGATGCAGACCGCATAGTCGAGGAAGTGAGCAGGCTGGGCGTGCCGAGCCTGGTCGCCAGCGACGTGAACCCGGCACCCGCTTTCGTGCAGAAAATAGCCGCGCGGTTCAACGTCCGCACTTTCACGCCCCAGAGGAGCATGCTGGAGGAGGAGAAGAGGGAAATCGCTCCGTCAGCACAAAACCTGCACGAGCGGGACGCAACCGCAGCGGCGGTCAAATGCTACCGCGCGTACGCGAACCGGCTGAGGCAGATAGAGCTCCTGGAAACAGCGCACGACAGGGATACGCTAAAGCACCTGGTGATACAGGGCTTTTCGCTCAACAACGCCATGCTGCGCCTCGAGCGCAAACCTGAAAGGAGGCATGCGCACCAGAATCCTCGGGAGGCGAAAAAGGATAAGGAAAACGGGGAGATAAACCGCCTTGCAGAGGAGAACGTGAACCTGCGCAAGGCGCTCGACGCGCATGAAAAGAGAATCGCCGGGCTGGAAGAAGAACTCAGGAAAACCAGGAGCCAGCGCCACTTTGATATGATGAAGGACAGGGAAGTGAAAATACTGAGAAGCGAACTGCGCAGCATGGGCTGGAAGCTCGCGAAATTCAGGAAACGGTTATCTGGACCTTAGCGGTTCGCGGCGCGTCTGCCCGCCGGGTATGTACTCCTCCTTCTTCACAGGGATTATCTCCCCGAGCTTGCGCGCCTGTTTTTTCTCCATTCTTATCCCTCATTATCACAGAATAAATGGCCGCGAAGGTTAAAATACCTTAATCCCTGCCGCCCGAGAAGACGCGGGTGGGCCGGTCCATGCTCCCGCGCGACGCGAAGAGCCGGTTCAGGCCGATGAAATTCGAGATTCTGGACATCATGCGCAGGGAAATTCCGGGCTGGGCCGCGAAGAAGGACCTGAGGAAAGCGTGTGCCGCCATGTCTGCGCTGTTCTGCTCAGCGAAAATTTTCTCGTACATTGCCGGGTTGCCTGCAAGCGCGCCGGCGAGCCTTGCCCCGGCAGAACCGAAAACCACGCCGCCGCCAGATGAGGATTTGACCTGCCCTGCGGCGTCCCCTGCGAGCAGCACGTTCGCGCCTCCGAACGCCCCTGCGATGCGGGCCCTGCGTTCGAGCGGGATTATTTTCCCTGCCGGCTTCCCGGGGCCGGGCGCGCCGGTCTTTTTCACTATCGCTTCCCACGCGCCCCTGAGGCATGCCGGCTCTGTGGTGCCCGCCCCTATCTCTGCCTCGTTTTCGCCGTGCGGAATTAGCCATCCGAAAAATCCGGGAAAAAGGCGGTTGTCGTAAAAAAGCGTTACTTTCGAAGCTTCCTCGCACCTCATTTTCGCAACGGCCTTGAGCGTGAATGCGAATGTCCGGATTTTCGGGAACCCGAAGTGCAGCGCGGTGCGCGAGAGCGCTCCGTCCGCACCTATTATCGCATCGACGCCTGCCGAGTCCCTTTCCGGGGAGAAGGTTCTCGAATACATGAACCGGACGCCTTCGCTTTCCGCCTCTGAGGCGAGCGCGCTGTCGAATTCGGCGCGGTTTATGACAATCGCGGCCGCTGATTTCCTCCGTATCTCGAATTCCTCCCCTGCGAAATCGAAGAGCGCGGTGCTTATATGATTCACTGCGAAGGGTTTGTAATCCAACATGTCCGAAAGGGATTCAAGCCCTTCCCTGGACACGAGCCCCGAGCAGTGCTGCGGATAGCCCGCTGAGCCGTGCTCCTCGAACACTTCCACGGAATGGCCTTTCATAGAGGCTGAAAGTGCGGCAACGCTTCCCGCCGGACCGGCTCCGGCTATCCTGATTTTCATGAACGCGACCTGTGAGTACGGGGTAATGGTGGGGGAGCCCGGATTTGAACCGGGATAACCAGCTCCCAAAGCTGACAGCATGCCGGCGGGATTTGCCATCCGAAAATCACAAAAACCGCTACCAGGTTGGCTCACTCCCCCAAGGAGGCCTGCGCCCGGCCGCCCGAAAAAGAGGCAGGGTGCGGGAATGCGACCGCCGGGGTTTGAACCCGGGTCGCGAGATTGGCAATCTCGTATCCTACCATTGTCCGCACGCCTTAGGACAGGCATGCTCTAGACTACGGTCGCAGTGCTGAATCAGCAGTTAATTAATGATGAGTAAAAAAATTTATAAAGAAGGGAGTTATTTCTTCTTGCCTGATTTTTTCTTGGATTCGCCCTTGGCTCCGCAGCATCCGCATCCGCACATATTTTCACCCCGTTTCGAGCGTCTTTCAGTCTTTTATCTGGTTTTCCGGTTTTCCATCGGCTGTTTTTATTGGCTATGCTGTAATCAGAATAAAAGGATTTCGGTATTTATATGACTGCATCGTGGGATGCAAAAAACTAAGGTGAAACAATGAAGCGCGTTTACGAATGCGAAATTGCGAAAAAAGGCGAGCTGACCAAGCTGCTCGAAGCCGAGCCGTATGCCCCGGACAGCTTCGCGCGGAACGGCTACAAGACCAAGGAGGGTGCGGTGATAGGGGAGGACAAGGCGAAATTCTACCTGTTCCTCTCGGCCGACGAGGCGTTCCTCAAGAAAGCCGAGGAGAAGATAAAGGGCTTGGCCGCAAGGGCCAATGAGGACGTGGAAAAAAGGATCGCCGCGCTCGTGGAGAAGGAGGAGGACAGCGCGACCGAGGGGTTCGGCGGAATATTCGGCTGAAGGGTTTTTTATGGAAGGGACTGAGGGCGGGCGCAAGTCCGCGATAGCCAGCAGGGGCGTTCCGTCAGAAGACACGCTCTACCTTCCCGCGCACAACAGCCCCGAGATAAGGAACTTCCAGGACAAGGAGGAGAATCTCGCGCGGAACCTGTGGAACCTGGAGGAAGTCGCGAACTTCGTGTTCTCGAAAAAGCACCAGCCGAAGTACCACGACATCGCTGTCGGTTTCCTCAGACTGCTTTCCGAGAAGCTCGTGCTCGGAGGGGACGACATGTCCGCATACGTGAAGAACAACGGGATATCCAAGGCCACGTTCTACAACCGCGTGCTCCCGCGCCTCCGCAGGGTGGGCATGATAAAGGTGGAGCGCGAGACCGTGGTCGCGCAGGAGAGCAGGCGCAAGTTCAGGCCGATGGTGGTGCACATGAGCAGGACCTTCGGCAATTACCTGATGAAGATAGGGGATTCCTGGCTCGCGGCAGTGGACGAGGCGAAGAGCAGGAAGCAGCAGAGCAAATTGTAATCGCAGGATATCAGCAGGATATATAGGATATATAAAGATTTCATGAAACTAAGATGCAGGAGGTGAAACGAATGAGAAAATACCTGATAGTTGTGCTCCTCGCGATGGGATTGCTCATGCTTGGATGCACCACGCCGGCGAGCGGGCCAGGCAATGGAACTGCGGCCGGAGCAGGGGGCAGCGGCAGTGGAGGCACTGGCAACGGCTCTGCAGGAACCTCGGGCGGAACCGGGGCTGGAAACGGAACCGGAGTAGGGGGCAGCAGTGGCAACGGAAGCGCCGGAACGCCGGATCTTGCCG